>Ga0207933_1000735_pt1 | contig 28866 bp, 26 predicted proteins | sample NGESurdeep092012_4_FD_184488 | JGI IMG/M metagenome (GOLD analysis project Ga0207933, IMG submission 184488) | Arctic peat soil microbial communities from Barrow, Alaska - NGEE Surface sample F53-3 deep-092012 (SPAdes) | ecosystem: Environmental > Terrestrial > Soil > Wetlands > Peat ... | reverse complement strand
ATCGTTTTCCGAAATCAATGGCATTTATACCTTTAAACATAACTAATTAATTTAGCCGTAAAAATACTAAAATAATTAGTCTTAAACAAGCCCAATATTATCTTTGCTCTCATTATACCTAATCCTAAACAATTATTTTGTTTTATAATTTCGTGGAATGCTAAATGGAAATGATAATTCCTTGTTAAACCCATATTGTTTAAATTCTATTGACACATTCACTTTAGATTTTTCAGAAACATTTATTTCCCTGGTGGTTGCAAAATCAAAGTCTCCGTTATTTTCATAATCCCCATACAACAGTGCAGCAGTGCGGTTCTGGCTTATATCTATATCATCCAGTTTTATTCTTTGCAAATCATCTTTTCCAGCGGAAAGGGTGATGAGGTTTTTAAAAAAATCACCAACTGTTCCGATTATAATATTATTTTCTGTTTTCCGGTAAGATACAATACTATCTCCTACATAAACGGGATTTCCGATAATGATATTTTGCAGCAATTTAAAATCAAGCGGAATTTTAGCAAAGCTTTCGATATAACTGAAAGGATGGTATTCCACCGTTTTATTAAGCTTGTTTAAAATAATAAGTGTATCAGGAGTTATAAGAATACGGAACGCTTCAATACCCAAAAAAGTAGAACTGATGGAAACCCATAAAACACTATCTTTTTGCAAACGGATGAAAGCATTAAAATCGGGCTGCTTTCCGTTGTGGTCTTCGTATTGAATTCTCGCCTTTGAAGAAAAAGTTTGAAAATTAATTTTATTCTTATTCAGAACACTTAAAGCTTCCTGGGCAGGAATTTTGAAAGAACTGTCGTTTACCATCACCTTTCTGATCACAACTGATGTATCTTTTTTATTGATGGCTGTTTGCAGGCTTTTGGTAGAATGGCAACCAGCCGACACGAACGCTAAAAAAAATCCAACAAGAATAATACTCCAGGTTTTCATTCAAAATAATTATAAAAGTTACACATGGCCCGTATGGCCGAAGCCACCTTCGCCACGCAGTGTAGATTCTAATTTTTCCGTTGGGGATAATAAAGCCTTTTCAACCTTAGAAACTACCATTTGCGCTATTCTGTCGCCATTCACAATAGTATGTTCCTCTGCCGATAAATTGATAAGGATAATTTTTATTTCGCCACGGTAATCACTATCAACGGTGCCGGGAGAATTTAAACAGGTAATACCATGCTTAAAAGCCATTCCGCTTCTCGGCCTCACTTGTACTTCATACCCTTCGGGGATTTCAAGAAAAAGCCCTGTTGGTATCATTTTTCTTTCCAAAGGTTTTAAAACCACCGGGCTGGGTAACCAGGCTCTTAAGTCAAGGCCGGATGATCCTTGAGTGGCATACTCCGGAATCTGATTATCAGAAGTATTCACAATTTTAATTTCCACATCATGCATGATTACAAAGATAACAATGAGTGACAGTAGATGAACAAATAAATGATGCTTCCAATTTTATTGTAAAGCTGTTAACAAAACCGTGGCATACGCCGCTATCCCTTCTTCGCGCCCTACAAATCCCATCTTCTCTGAAGTAGTTGCTTTTATAGAAACCTGGTTTGTATTGAGATTAAGTATTTCTGCAATTATCTTCTGCATTTGAAAGGTATAAGGTTTTATTTTTGGCAATTCGAGGCAAACGGTAGAATCAATATTACCAATTTGATACCCTGCGTTATAGATTAATTCGTTGGATTGTTTCAGTAAAATCTTACTATCAATATTTTTAAAATTTTCATCAATATCAGGGAAATGAATCCCAATATCCCCGAGACAGGCTGCGCCGAGCATAGCATCACAAATGGCATGAAGCAAAACATCCGCATCGCTGTGGCCAAGCGCACCTTTTGAATGCTCTAATTTTATACCACCTATCCAAAGTTCACGCCCGGCAACTAGTTGATGAAAATCTATCCCAAAGCCAATCCTGAAAGGTGTAATGCCTTTTTGCATAATATAAAATTTATGATTTAAGCAAAATAAAATTCGCTGTTATTTGTTGGTTTACTATAAAACAAAAACGCCCCAAAAATAGGGGCGTAATATTATATAAAAAAAATTTTATTGATTTGCTCCGGTACCTGCTGCCGGTGTTCTCAAATTAAAAAGAATACTAAAACGCAAAGTATTTGATAATGGGTTTCTATTTACTCCGCTTCCGGAAGGAATTAGGTAGGAAAAATTCAAACCAAAAACGCTATAATTTAAACCAGCGCCCACGGTAAAATATTGCCTGTCACCTTTAGTTGGATTTTCATAAAAATACCCAAGCCTCAATGAAAACTGATCATTATAAGTATATTCTGTGCCGACAGAAATTTGAAACTCTTTTAATTCTTCACTAAAGCCACCTGGTGCATCCCCGAAAGAACTAAACCAACTTCCAACAACGCCTTTATTGTGGTAGGCTACAAGACCTGCAGAATCTCCAAGAGCTGGAGGCGTAGGAACTAATAATTTATTTACATCCAATCCAAATGTTACCTTATTAGTTTCATCAACTACATCTACATAAGCAACACCAAGCCCAAGGTTAGCCGGTATAAAATCTTTTTCTGATGCATCATTTGTATATGAAATTCTTGAACCCAAATTAGAAATAGCAACACCCCAGTTTAAACCTGAAACTGTTCCGCCTTCTGATCCGTCATTAAATAAGGAAAGGTCTCCGGCAACAGCTGTCCCGGTTTTATAAGTTGATCCGCTGGATGACTGGCCACTCGCAAGATTTGAATTGATATACCTTAATGAAATCCCTAATCCTAATTTATCAGAAAGCTTACGCGAATAACCTGCGTCCACTGCGAATTCACGTGGCCTGTAGGTTTGTAAGTCATTCCCAAGATTATCAGTAAACTGAATATTTCCCAAACTAAAATAACGAATCGAAGCAGAGATCGCTTGTATATCATCTAGCTGGTGATACCCTGCGGCAGAAACCAAATACACATCACTAAGGTCAAGGCCTTTTAGCCATGGTGTATAAGTTAAAGCAACCGCAGATTTTTGCGGGGCGAAAGGGATCTTTGAAAGATTCCAAAAAATTGAATTCGCATCAGGAATAGTAGCAATTCCTACATCACCCATACCTCCTGAACGCGCATCAGGAGAAATACGCAAAAATGGAACAGCAGTAGTTACTACATTTATTGTATTGGTTGATTGTGCATTTACAGAAAGCGTCGTTACTATCAGCATTAGTGTTGCCGTCAACGATAAAAAGGCTCTTTTCATGTGAATTTTAATGTACTGGTTAGGTAGAGTTCTCTTATATAATGTTGGGGTTGAAGATTGTAAAAATAATTTTTTTTTTTAAACAACCAATTAATTTTTAAATACCAATTTTTTCATGTTAAATATTGCTCAATGAACGCCGCTCATTAATTTTTATTGTATTAAATGATTTTAATAAAAGAATTTAAAGAAAGCATTTCAATTAAGTAAATAAGATTACCATAAGAGATAAATCACAAAATATGGCTATTTGTGAATGCTATGCAAAATTATGACTAACTATCTTTTTTAATTTTATGGATAAATCAAAACCAAATAAAGTATTTATATTCGCGTCAGAAAACTACCTTTCACAATAAGAAAGAAAACCTTTCGTTAATTAACCTGCAAAACGAATGTAAATGTCAAAATCATTATCCGCTGGTAATCTTACCCTAGTAGTACTGGCAGCCCTATTAGTCCTACCTTCCTGTAAAAACGGAGGGGTCTTTGGTAAACATAAGCATGAACAATCCGCAGTAACCGGATGGAATTACGATGATAAAAATTTCGGTAATTTCCATGTTTTAAAAGCTAATGAACAAAAAACTGGCCCAGGCCTTGTTTTTATACAAGGTGGAACTTTTGTGATGGGAGCAAAAGAAGAAGACGTAATGGGTGACTGGAATAATGTACCCCGCCGTGTGAGTGTAAATTCATTTTATATTGATCAAACTGAAGTAGCCAACGTTCATTACCGTGAATATTTATATTGGCTTTCAAATACATTTGATGCAGATACAACAATTATGAAAATGGCGCTTCCAGATACTTTGGTATGGAGAAGCGAACTTGCTTATAATGAACCTTACGTAGAATATTATTTCCGCTACCCTGCGTATAATTATTACCCGGTTGTAGGAGTTACCTGGGAGCAGGCTCATGATTTTTGCATCTGGAGAACGGACAGGGTCAACCAAAAATTATTAATAGATAAAGGATACCTGAATCAAAAATCTCCATTAGCCGCTATGAAAGGTGGAGGTGGCGATGCAACTTTTAATACGGATACTTATTTAATGAACCCGGAACTTATAAATAATAAAACAGCTCCTAAAAAAGGAGGATTAAAGGATGTAAGTGGCAGGCCTAGAAAAGTAGTAACCCTGGAAGATGGTATTCTTTTACCAGGCTATCGGTTACCAACCGAAGCTGAATGGGAATATGCTGCTTATGGAATTATCGCACAAAATCCTAAGCCTCGTACCAAAGAAAAAAATCATGGGGAAGAAGTCCTTGCCAACCAACAGGTTTATTCATGGAGTAAAAATGTAAACGGCCTTCGTGATAACCGCCGCGGCAGCTGGCAGGGAGAATTTTTGGCCAATTTTAAAAGAGGAAGCGGCGATGTAATGGGTGTTGCAGGCGGATTAAATGACCGTGCAGCAATACCTGGCCCGGTAACATCATTTTATCCAAATGGATATGGATTATATAATATGAGCGGAAATGTGAGCGAATGGGTTGCCGATGTTTATCGCCCGATGACATCAATTGATGAAGATGACGTGAACCCTTTCCGTGGTAATAAATTTACCAGGTTCTATAAAGATGAAAGTGGAGAATTTGTAAGGGATACTTTAGGTAGGTTGAAAAGGCAAGTAGTTCCTGATTCAGTAGCAGATAAACGCCGCAATTATCAAAAGGGTGATGTTATCAACTACCTCGATGGCGATTCTATTTCAGATGTAACTTATGGATACGGCCTTACCACATTAATAAGTGATAAATCACGCGTAGTAAAAGGTGGAAGCTGGGATGATATGCCGTATTGGTTGTCTCCAGGTGCACGCCGTTTTATGAACCAGGATGAGTCAAGCAGCACTGTTGGTTTCCGTTGTGCAATGACCAGGCTTGGGAGCCCCGAAGGAAATGGATTTAAAGAAGGGAACATCTTCGGTACAAGAAAACAAAATAAAAGTAAAAAATATTAATATTTGTTGGTTTACTGGCAAAAGCCTCTTATTGAAAAATAAGAGGTTTTTTATTTCTGATGGTTCCTTCCTTCTTTTATAAATTTGCTTCTCTAAAAAAAATCCAGATAGTTCATGTTTGAATTTCATGCCGATAGAAAAAGATATTTTGATATTCAACAATTGAATTCACAGAAATACCTTCTTCCTTTTATAGAATCAAATTTTTCGATTAAAAAAGGAATACGGGTTTTGGAGATCGGCTGTGGAGAAGGCGGCGTATTAAAACCATTTCTTGATAAAGGCACCGTTTGCGTAGGTGTTGAATTTGATAAAACAAGAATTGAAAATGGAGAAAAGTGGCTTTCGGATGATATTGAAAAAGGGAATCTGTCATTTGTAATTAAAGACATTTACGATACAAGCATCGAAAGCCTCGGCGGAAAATTTGATATCATTATTTTGAAAGACGTTATTGAGCACATTCATGATCAGGCAAAGTTATTGGTGCGATTAAAAGATTTTTTAAACAAAGATGGAATTATATTTTTTGGATTCCCACCATGGCAAATGCCTTTCGGAGGCCACCAGCAACTAAACCAAAGTTCACTATCCAAAATCCCTTACTTTCATTTATTCCCACGTCCTGTTTATAAAGGCATCTTAAAATTGTTCAAAGAAAAAGATCATGTTGTGAACGATTTACTGGAAATAAAAGACACCGGAATATCTATTGAACGATTTGAAAAAATAGTAAAAAAAACAAATTTTAAAGTGGTTGATAAGATCCATTATCTCTTCAATCCTATTTATGAATATAAGTTCAATATCAAACCAAAAAAACAAAATAAACTAGTAAGCCAAATTCCATATTTAAGAGATTATTTTACTACTTGCGTTTATTATATTATTAAATCGAACTAATCTGCCAAGTCCCTTTTGTCCTGTTAATTTATTTCAGCATCACTAGCCCTTCGGCTTGATATTTGTAAACTTGCTGATGCTGAAAATATTATTTATTTTCCAGCATTCTCATAATAATACCCAACAAATCCTATGATAAAAAAAATATTAAAAATTGCAGGCATTATTATTCTTTCCCTGATTATAATCGCTTTTTTACTTCCGGTTCTTTTCAAAGGAAAGATCATGAAAATTGCAAAGAAAGAAATCAATAAAAATATAAACGCCAAGGTTGATTTTAAAGATGTGGACATTTCCTTGTTTAGGCATTTCCCACATGTGGCCGTTGGGTTGGAAAATTTACAGGTAATTGGAATAGGTGATTTTTCAAAAGATACCTTGATTTCATCGAAACGGATCGATGTTGCAATGAATCTCATGAGCCTAATCGGTAATTCAGAGATGAAGATATATTCTGTCTCGGTTGATCAACCTCGTATCCACACGATCGTAAATAAAGACGGGAAAGCCAATTGGGATATTACCAAACCCGATACTGCTTCATCGCAGGCAAAAGGAAGTGATTTTAAACTTTCACTTGAAAAATATTCCATCAATGATGCGTACATAAGTTACGTGGATATTCCGGGAAATATGAGTAGTGAAATATATCATCTCGATCATTCCGGAAGCGGGGATTTTACATCTGATCTATTTACCCTAAAAACAAAGACATCAGCGGAGTCTGTTTCTTTTACTTATGCAAATATCCCTTATCTGGTAAATGCGAAAACGTCGCTGAATGCAGACATACAAGTTGATAACAAGAACAATAAATATACTTTCAAAACCGATGATATTGCTTTAAATGATTTAAAGCTGTCGACAGAAGGTTATTTTCAATTTGTGAATGACAGCACTTATGGAATGGATATAAAATTCAATGCGCCTTCTACCGAATTCAAAACATTATTGTCCCTGGTACCCGCTATTTATAATAATGATTTCGCCAAAATTAAGACCAGTGGCAAAGCGGTATTCAATGGTTTTGTAAAAGGTAATACAATTCTGTAAAAATTCCCGCGTATAATATTAACCTCAATGTAGAAAGTGGATTTTTTCAATATCCTGATTTGCCCCAACCGGTTAAAAATATTGATTTAGCAATAAACGTAGATAATCCGGATGGCATCACGGACCATACCGTTGTGAATATTTCCAAAGGGCATATTGAGTTTGGAAACGATCCTTTTGACTTTACATTGTTACTAAAAAATCCTGTTACGGTCCAATATATTGAGGCTGCCGTGAAAGGCAAACTGGATCTTGCGCAGGTTACGCATTTTGTGAAACTAAGCGGGAATACGAAACTGTCCGGACTGTTAGATGCAAACGCATCAGCGAAAGGAAATCTGGCAGTGATCATGCAACAGAAGCCGGGACCGTTTACAGCAAATGGATTTATTAATATCACCAACCTTAACTATTCATCCAACGATTTCCCGCAACCGATCAGCAATAGTAATATTCAAATAAAATTTGAAAACCCTGATGGCGTTGCAGATCATACGGTCATTCAAATTCCGGCAGCACACCTGGAAATTGGAAATAATCCAATTGATTTTAATGTCTTGATTAAAAATCCTGCTACGTTACTTTATTTTGATGGCGCGGCAAAAGGGAAATTCAATCTCGCTTCCGTCGAGCAGTTTACCACGCTTGAGCTCGGTACAAAATTATCAGGAATGCTAGCTGCTGATATTTCTTTTAAAGGTAATAAAGCAGCGATTGATAAAAAGGAATATGAGAAGATAAATACTTCGGGCACATTAAACATTTCGGATGTCAATTATGTGAGCAAGGATTATCCTGGCGGTATAAAGGTTAGTAGTGCGGCATTCACTTTTAACCCAAAAAATATTACGCTCAATTCATTAAATGCTGAATATCTCAAATCGAATTTTACCGCTAGCGGATCTATCGATAACGCGATTGGCTATGCAATGAAAGATGAACCTATTGCAGGCGATTTAAATGTGCATGCCGACAAATTAAACCTGAATGATTTTATGGGAACTGACACCACGGCAACTGATACTGCTGCATCAGCACCATTCGCCGTTCCTAAAAATATTGATTTTACTTTAAACGCGGGCGTGGATAAACTGACGTATGATAAAACCGAATATGACAACGTAAAGGGAACGGTGGTGATTAAAGATGAAACAGTGAGCCTGAAGAATCTGCAGATGAATGCCTTGGGTGGAACGATTGGGCTTAATGGATCTTATTCAACAAAGAATGATAAGAACCATCCGGGTATTTCGTTGGCGTATGATGTAAAAAACCTGGATGCTGAAAAGACTTTCAATGCTTTTAATTCAGTTCAACAACTAATGCCGGTTGGAAAGTTTATTTCCGGGGTAATTAATTCACAGTTGACAATGAATGGCAAATTGGGAAGTAATATGATGCCTGATTTAATGACGCTTACCGGAAAGGGCGACGTACTTCTGCTAAACGGATTTTTAAAAAAATTCGCACCCGTTGAAAAATTAGCTCAGACATTAAACATTGCTGATTTAAATGGCTTTTCGCTTAAAGATGTCAAGACTTATTTTGATTTCGCTAATGGTAAAGTGTTGGTGAAACCATTTAACGTAAAGGTAAAAGGTATTGATATGGAAATAGGCGGAATGCACGGATTGGATCAATCCATTAACTATGTAGTTGGAATGAAAGTTCCACGTAGTATGATAGGCGCGCAGGGGAATGCTCTAATCAATAGCCTTACGCAAAAGGCTTCGTCAAACGGAATTCCGGTGAAGCTGAGCGACACGCTAAACTTGAATGTAAAAATGGAAGGCACGATGACGAACCCAATTATAAAAACCGATCTGAATGAAACAGCATCCACGGTAGCGAATGAAATGAAGCAACAAGCCGCCGATTTTGTAAAAAGCACAGTTGATACTACGAAAAAGACCATAACCGACTCGGCTAATGCAATAAAAAATCAGGCAATAAAAGATTTGAAAACGGATATTTCAAAAGAGCTGTTTGGTGGACAAAAAGATAGCACTTCTTCTGGAAAACCATTAGAAAACACACAAAAAAATGCAGAAAAAACAATAAAGAATACGCTTAATAATCTGCTTAAAAAGAAAGACACTACAAAAAAGTAGTGTCCTTTGATAATTTTCTTTTTAGAAGGCGTTCAGTTGCTATTTTTCAGTTTGTTCGGTTAATGAATAAAACCATTTACATCAAAAACTTATGAACTTTCTTTAGCACCTTCAACCAATACGGTGGCTTTATTATGAATTACTTCCACAAAACCTCCCTGGATGCTATATCGGGTGGATGTATTTTTATCTTTTAATATTTTTAATGTGCCTGCTTTTAAGGCGCTTACTATTGGTGCATGTTTTTCAAGTACTTCAAAAACGCCCCCTATGCCGGGCAACTGCACGCCATATACATCTCCGCTAAAAATTTTCTTCTCAGGTGTTAAGATTTCTAAATTCATTGTTCATTAATTAGCTGATTAACTAATTAGCTAATTAGCTAATTAGGAATTTGCGGCTTCCATCATTTTTTTACCTTTTGCAATCGCATCATCCAGGTTTCCCACCAGGTTAAATGCTGCTTCAGGATATTCATCTACTTCGCCATCCATAATTGCATTGAATCCGCGAATGGTATCTTCGATAGAAACCAACACGCCTTTCAAACCCGTAAATTGTTCAGCCACATGAAATGGCTGAGAAAGGAAACGCTGTACTCTACGTGCACGGCTCACCGTTAGTTTATCTTCATCGCTCAACTCATCCAAACCAAGAATAGCAATAATATCCTGCAATTCTTTATAACGTTGTAAAGTTCTTTTCACACGGTTGGCGCAATCATAATGTTCGTCACCAACAATCGCAGGAGACAAAATTCTTGAAGTAGAATCTAACGGGTCCACCGCAGGATAAATTCCAAGGTCAGCTATTTTTCTGCTCAAAACTGTTGTAGCGTCCAAATGCGCAAACGTTGTTGCCGGAGCCGGATCTGTCAAATCATCCGCAGGCACATAAACCGCCTGTACTGAAGTTATTGAACCATTTCTTGTAGAAGTAATCCTTTCCTGCATCAATCCCATTTCTGTTGCCAAGGTTGGCTGGTAACCAACGGCTGACGGCATCCTTCCGAGCAAAGCAGAAACTTCAGAGCCTGCCTGTGTGAAACGGAATATATTATCAACGAAAAACAAAATATCTTTTCCTTTGCCAGTGCCATCGCCATCACGGAAATATTCCGCAACAGTCAATCCACTTAAAGCTACACGAGCCCTTGCTCCCGGCGGTTCATTCATTTGGCCAAAAACAAATGTAGCTTTTGAATCTTTTAATTCTTCCATATTTACCGTATCCAAATCCCATCCACCCTCTTCCATGCTATGGATAAATTTATCACCATATTTCATGATACCGGCTTCAATCATTTCGCGCAGTAAGTCATTTCCTTCACGTGTCCTCTCTCCTACACCAGCAAATACTGACAAACCATTGTAAGCTTTCGCGATATTATTAATCAATTCCTGGATCAAAACTGTTTTACCAACACCAGCACCACCAAACAATCCAATTTTACCACCTTTTGCATAAGGCTCAATCAAATCAATTACCTTAATCCCTGTAAATAAAATTTCTGTAGCAGTACTTAAATTTTCAAATAAAGGTGGCTTATTATGAATCGGGCGGCCATTCTTTTTGCTCACCTGCGGCAAACCATCAATGGCATCACCAGTTACATTAAATAAACGTCCGTTAATGGCCTCGCCAACCGGCATTAATATTGGAGAACCTGTATCAACTACGTCGATACCGCGTTTCAGCCCTTCTGTACCATCCATCGCGATACAACGAACACTATCTTCGCCTAAATGTTGCTGAACTTCCAAAACCAGTTTAGTGCCATCTTCCTTCGTAAGTTCCAACGCATTAAATATTTGAGGAAGTTTGCTATCGTTCGTAAAATGCACGTCAACAACCGCGCCGATTATTTGTACAATTTTTCCACTGTTTGCCATAAAATTTTATTTAAAAAGCCTTTATTTCAATTTGGCGGCAAAGGTAAGATGAAGCACTGAAAATGACAACTATGATTATGGATAATTTCAAGCTTTTTAAACGAGGAATATTTCTTTTATCAAAATAAAAATCCCTTCTTTTTGTTTGTTTACTGCAATCATGAAATTCAAACTTATTTTTTCCTTATAAACGTATTCCCGGATTTAAAATATTTCCCGATGACCGGTAATCCACGCACTTCCTTCCATTCTACATTCAGTACAAACCAAATATATAAGGCTAATAAAAAGGTCGCCGATAATAAATCAGCCAGGGTACCGGTAAAATAATGGACAAAAACACGATGAATAAAAAATAAAAAAACAACGATTAAAATGTATGTGGATAATTTCTTCCACGCATAAGGAATACGGTAATCTTTTTGTCCCCATAGAAATGAAATGACCATCATGCTAAAATAACAGGTAAATGTGGCCCATGCGCAAGCCATGTACCCGAAATAAGGAATGAAAAAATAATTGATAACTAATGTGACGGCCGCTCCGATGAGTGTGATATAAGCACCAGCAATTGTTTTATGAGTAAGCTTGTACCAGATAGAAAGATTATAATAAATCCCTAAAAACATATTGGCTAAAAGCAATATTGGCACTACTTTCAGGCCAGTCCAGTAAATTTTTAATTTTTCAGGATCTGTGCTTAAAAAATATTTCCAGATGTCAATGTATAATGACACCACCAGGAACATGGTGGTAATAGTTATCACAAAAAATTTCATCACCCGCGCATATACTTTCTGTGGATTCTGGCCTTCAGCCTGCTTAAAGAAAAAAGGTTCAGCCCCCATACGAAAAGCCTGGATAAATAAAGTAATCAGGATAGATAATTTATAACAAGCTGAATAAATCGCTACCTGATCTTTTGCCGCAGTTATACTTTTTACTGGAGCAAGCCAGGAAAGCATTATTCTATCAAATGTTTCATTTATCATCCCTCCAAAACCAGCTATCAATAATGGCATAGAATAAATCATTATTGTAGTCCATACCTTTTTATTGAATTTAAACTCAAAAGCAAAAAACTCTTTGTGCAAAAGCAAAAAAGCAAAAATTGATGCAAATAAATTGGCGATTATTATATATCCGACCCCGTACGCTGGCTTATAGAAAGTAGCAATAAATCCATTAGGATTTTCCCTGGCAAGTTTCGGACAAATGGACATCAAAAAATAGATCACCAAAATTTGCAACATAATTTTTGATATCATTATCAATGCATATTTCCTTGGACGCTGATTGAGCCTCAGTTTAGCCAAAGGAAGAGTTGATAAAGTATCAAAAGCAATAATTAAAGCCGAATAAGTTATAAATTCCGGATGACTATCCAGCCTTAATAAATGTGCCGTCGCTGAACGGGAAAAAATCAAAAGAGTTGTTAGCAAAAAAGTACTACATAAAACAGAAATAGTAGCGGTGCTATAAATATCTTTTTTATATTCATCCTTTGTAGCAAACCGGAAAAATGCGGTTTCGATTCCATAAGTAAAAATCACATTCAAAAAAGGAATGGCAGCATACAAAATGCTCATGTCGCCATAGCCATCTACACTTAGTTTTAAAGTTAAGTAAGGCGTGAGCAAATAGAATAAAAACCGCGCAGCGATAGAGCTAACGCCATACCACATTGTTTGTCCTGCTAATTTTTTTATATTACTCAAAAAAGAATGGGTTTAAACGAGGGCAAATTTAATTCTTAAACTCTTTAAAATTAAAATAGTGGTTATTTGTTTGTTTACTGGCAGAATGTATTTGAATCTCCTTTAAAGTGCGAAGAGGCATTAATCAGAAAAATCAGTAATCTTTTTTCTTCCTGCTTTAATAATTCCTTTTTCTTTTTTTACTTTAATTCTTTTTGCTTTGGATGCTTTTGTTGGTTTGGTATGTTTGCGTTTCTTACGTTTTATCAAGGCGTTGTTTAAAAGCAGGTGAAGTTTTACAATTACTTCTTCTTTATTTCCTAACTGTGTCCTCTCTGACTGGCTTTTTACTAATAGAAAGCCATCATTAGTAATTTTATTAGCCAGTTTTTCAGAAATAATTTCTTTTTGTTGATCCGTAAGAATTACTGAAGAGGATACATGAAAAGTACCTTTAACCATAGTTTCTACTTTGTTTACGTTCTGGCCGCCCTTTCCTCCACTTCGTGCCGTTTTAAACTTTATTTCGTTTAACACATTTACCATAACTATAAAATTACAAAATTCATATGTAATATGATTTCCGAAACGTTCGTTATAATAAATTCGTAATTTGTAGCAATAATTTTTATATGAAAGAAAAAAAATTCATTTTTGCACCTAACTATCAGTAAATGAAGTCAAACGATATATACTCATCCTTGTGCGGCAGAAAAAAGAATGGCAAAAAATCTTTTGCAGTTTTAATAGATCCGGATAAGGTTAATGATGCAAAGCTGGAACAGCTCATAAAGCTTGCATTAGCAGCAAAGGTTGATTATTTTTTAGTAGGTGGGAGCTTGGTGATTTCAAATTACCTTGACGAATGCGTTCAGTTTATCAAACGAAATTGTTCAATTCCCGTTTTGCTTTTTCCCGGAAGTTCAGCCCAGGTTTCAAAATATGCTGACGCGTTACTTTATTTGTCTTTGATAAGCGGAAGAAATCCTGAATTATTGATTGGCCAGCATGTAGTAAGCGCACCCGCAATAAAAATGAGTGGCCTGGAAATAATGAGCACCGGGTATATGGTAATTGATGGAGGCGCACCAACTACGGTTTCTTACATTTCAAATGCGACACCTTTGCCGGCTGACAAAAATGAAATTGCCATGTGTACCGCAATGGCGGGCGAAATGCTCGGAATGAAATTAATTTACATGGACGCGGGAAGTGGTGCCAAAAAAGCTATTACAGAAAGCATGATTGAACAAGTGGCTAAAAATATTGAAGTTCCTTTGATAATTGGTGGTGGAATTACGGATCCCGAAAAAGCGTATTTGAATTGCAAAGCCGGAGCCGATATTATTGTTGTGGGCAATGCGATAGAAAAAGATGAATCACTCATCATGGAAATGGCTTCTGCAGTGCATTCTGTGCCAGAGAAAGTAATTAGCTGATCGCGTTTAATTTATTACCAATAATTATAAACTCATCATTTCTTTAAACTTCACCGTCTGCCTGCGGCTTACTTCAATTTTTTCTCCCCCGGCCAGGTCTAATAAAAGGCCTCCATTAAAATAAGGCTCTATTTTTTCTATCATTCTCAGGTTAATAATGTGTTTCCTGTTCGCCCTGAAAAAAACTTTTTCATCTAACCTTTCTTCCAAAGCATTGAGCGATTTTAAAATAAGAGGTTTATTGGTTCCAAAAAAAACTTTTGCATAATTTCCTACACTTTCAAATAATCGTACGTCCGATAGTTTTACAAACCAGCAGCGCTCGCCGTCTTTTACAAAAACCTGGTCGTTTTCTCCAAGCATTCCACGGTTGTTATAAGAAAGCCTTTCTTCTTCATCTTTTTGTTTTACTTTAAAAAGCGCGTCTGCAAGGCGTTTGGGTTCAACAGGCTTCATCAAATAATCAAGTGCATTTACATCAAATGCTTTTAATGCATATTCATCATATGCGGTTACAAAAATTACATAAGGCGCTTTATCAAGCTCAGAAAGCAATTCAAAGCCGGTTTTTCCGGGCATTTGTATATCTAAAAAAATCAGGTCAGGGCTTAAAGTTTCAATTTTTTCTATTCCTTCAGTAGCATTAGCGGCCTCGCCAATTACTTCCACATCAGGAAAATCTTCCAACATTCTTTTAAGCTCACTTCTCGCAAGGCGTTCATCATCTATCAAAATAACTTTAAGCATATTTTTTTTAGTTTGTAGTTTTTAGTTCGTAGTTCTTTGAAAATAGGAATCTTCATTATTTATTGGTTTACTACAATTCCTAAATCCTTAATCCTATCCCAAATCCTAAATCCCAATTCCTAAATCAAGGCTGAACCGGCATTACAATTTTTGATTCTACTTTAGCCCCTTCAATCTCTTTTACTTTGAAAGAGGCATTGCCATCGAATAAAAATTTTAACCTGTCGCGAGTACTTTTAATTCCAAACCCTTCACTGACACCCTTGTTCAGGTTGCCGGTATTTTGAACAATCAACTCAAAGTTTTTATCAGCAAACCTTGAAATAATTTTTATAACACCGCCATTAATTATTTTGCTAATGCCATGTTTGATAGCGTTTTCAACCAAAGTTTGCAACATCATCGGTGGTATTGGTTGATTCAAAGTGTCTTCATCAATATCCATTTCTACTTTCAATCTTTCTTCAAAACGCATTTGTTCCAACGCCAGGTAATCTTTTACAATATCCAATTCTTTATGCAAAGGAACAGTCTCCATTTTTTCAACCTGAAGGCTACTTCGCAAAATATTAGAAAGCTCAGTGATTGCGGTCCTCGCACGTTTCGGATTTTCATCTACCAAAGCCCGGATGCTATTTAATGAATTAAAAATAAAATGCGGGTTGATATGCGATTTTATGGTTTTCAACTCCAGTTCCTTCACGGTTTTTTCAAGATTCAACCTGTCCACTTCGTCTTTTCTGTTTCTTTCAAGATAATGCCAAATCATGTAAAGCAGCAACCAGAGCGCGATCAAAATAAAAGAAAAGATGATATCCCACCAAAAGCGGCCTTTGTGTTGATCTTCATATTGCCATGTTCCGGTACTGCTTCTGTACCATCCTGTTGATCTTTTTATCTTCTGAAAAGAGGCATAATTAATTGAATCTTTAGCGTTATTATTTTGTGCTAAATAATAAGATGTTCCGGCAACCCCCATATCTTCTTCTTTTGAGATCGCCTGTTTTAGGTTTTCATTTTTTTCATATTGCACGAGCGAAAATCCTGTAACCATAGCTGTTGTTTTTGCTCCGTAATAAGCCAATAAACCCGTTAACATTACACCTACTATAAACAGCGCGATAACTTTATTGGTAGCAAATTTTATCCACCCGGATTTTTTTAAAAAGAAACGTAGTAAGTGTGTGGCAGCCACGTACCAAAAGAATTGTATCAGAGAAATAGAAAAAAGCAATGTCCGCCTGTGGCCCTGGCCAGGTGCCCAATAAGCATCATGTAAAAAAAAATAGTAGAACGAAAGATTAAGTAATGTCCAGCCGCCCCAGCCAAAGACCTGGCACACCCAATATCGGACTCTTGATTTCTGCATCGTACAAAATTATTCTATTAAATAAGTTTGATATTGAAGGAATTGATTAGTGGCGAAAAGCAACGTTTGAAAGGTGTTATCATTTCTACAAAACGCTGCCTACATCATTTTAAGTTTAAAAACTTTAGCTTTACAAGGTAGAAAAAATATTTAATGCAAAACCAAAATTTAAATAAAGAAAAAGAAATATTAACGCCTGCGGAAAAGGAATTTGAAAATAATATCCGCCCTGCGGTTATTGAAGAATTTAGCGGCCAGGCGCAGATTATTGAAAATTTGCGGATTTTTATCAAAGCGGCACGGCAGCGAGAAGAAGCGCTGGATCATATTTTATTTCATGGCCCTCCGGGATTGGGCAAAACCACTTTAAGCCGGATTGTTGCCAACGAATTAGGCGTAAATATAAAAGAAACCAGCGGCCCGGTGATTGAAAAACCCGGCGACCTGGCAGGTTTGCTTACCAACCTGGAACCAAACGATGTTTTATTTATTGATGAAATTCATAGGCTGAGTAATGTGGTAGAAGAATATTTATATGCTGCGATGGAAGATTACCGTATTGACATAATGATTGACACAGGCCCGAATGCGCGAAGTGTTCAAATAAATTTAAACCCATTTACATTAATTGGCGCTACGACAAGAAGCGGTTTACTTACCGCTCCACTGCTTTCGCGATTTGGTATTAAATCAAGATTGGAATATTACGATACCGCGACTTTACAAAAAATAATTTTACGGTCCTCTTCGATATTAAATACAAAAATTACCTCAGATGCGGCAACAGAAATTGCGGGAAGAAGCCGGGGGACGCCAAGAATTGCAAACGGGCTTTTAAGGCGGGTTCGTGATTTTGCCCAGGTACTTTCCAACGGAGTTATTGATTTAAAAATTACTGAACACGCACTAAAAGCTTTGAATGTAGATAAATATGGCCTGGATGATATGGACAACCGGATTTTAAATGTGATCATTGACAAATTCAAAGGCGGCCCCGTAGGAATTACTACCATCGCGACTGCCGTTGGCGAAGAGCCTGGAACGTTGGAAGAAGTTTACGAGCCATTTTTAATACAGGAAGGTTTTATCATGCGCACCTCGCGGGGAAGGGAAGTTACCGAAAAGGCTTATAAACATTTAGGGAAAATTGCGCATAGAAATTATAAAGGGCCAGAATTGTTTTAATGAAACAAAAAAAACTGACAGTAAACAAATAAATAAACCGAATTTCAATTTTATCCTAAAAAATTGACAGAAAAGGCATTTTCTCAATTCGTGAAAACTTGTTTAACCTTTTACTGACAAAGAAAGTTCTTTGCAAACTTTTTCCAGTAAACGAACAAATAACCCTGGTTTCTATTTTAAATAATCCGTAGAAATCAATGGTAAAATTTTATCTTCGTAATCATGTCAACTTACAAAGAAACCTTATTAAAAAAATACCTGCAGGAATATCAAAAATTGAATGAAAACCAGCGGCTGGCCGTAGATACAATCGAAGGCCCCGTAATGGTTATCGCAGGGCCCGGAACAGGAAAAACACAAATTTTAGCCGCGCGTATCGGTAAAATTTTATTAGAAACCGACGCAACTCCTCAAAATATTTTATGCCTTACTTATACAGATGCCGGCGCTATTGCAATGCGAAAAAGATTACTTCAATTTATTGGGCCAGATTCTTATAAAGTTAATATTTATACTTTCCATGGTTTTTGTAACGAAGTGATTCAGCAAAATTTATCGCTGTTTGAAAAAAACGCGCTCAACCCAATTTCAGATTTGGAAAAAATCCAGATTTATAAAACATTAATTGACCATCTCCCAAAAAATAATCCTTTAAAAAGATACCGTGGCGATGTGTATTACGAAATAAAAAACCTTCAAAATTTATTCTCTGCTATGAAGCGTGAAGGATGGTTACCGGAATATATTGTAAAATGCATTGATCAATATCTTGAAAAAATAAAAGACGACGACAACTTTAAATACAAGCGGGCTTCAGCTAAATCGGGTGTAAAAGTGGGCGATTACAAACCCGCGTATTTTACAGAAATAGAACGCATGGAAAAATTATGCGCGGCTGTAAATGAGTTTACCAATTTTCAGGATTTAATGAAACAAAACAGCCTGTACGATTTTGACGATATGATTAATTGGGTAATCATGGCTTTCAAAGAAAATAAAAATTTGTTAGCCGATTACCAGGAAAGATTTCAATATATTTTGGTGGATGAATACCAGGACACGAGCGGTACACAGAATGAAATCGTAAAACTATTGATTGAATTTTGGGACGAGCCAAACGTGTTTGTCGTTGGTGATGACGACCAAAGTATTTTTCGTTTCCAGGGAGCAAACATTGAAAATATGGAGAATTTCGCCAACAGTTATGAAGGGCTTTTAAAAATTGTTTTGACGGATAATTATCGATCAACCAAACCCATCCTGGATGTTTCAAAAGCTTTGATTGATAGAAATTCGGAACGGCTGATTCATAAATTTCCAAACCTCACCAAAAATCTGAAATGTTCAAAAGAAGAACTTAAAAAATTAATTGATCTTCCTTCTGTAATTGAATACAACACTCTAAAAGATGAAATGGCAGATATTACCAATAAGATTGGAAAGCTTATTGGGCAAGGAACAGAGCCTGGAAGGATCGCCGTTATTTATAAAGAAAATAGTTACGGCGAACAATTGATGAAATATTTCAGGCTCAAAAAGATTCCATATTACTCTAAAAAAAGCATCAATATCCTCGATGATCCTTTTGCAAAAAAAATAATTGAAATCCTAAGATACCTTGCCGCAGAACATGATATTCCTTATGGCGGAGATGAAATTTTATTTGAGATTTTGCATTTTGATTTTTATAAAATCCCTCCAATAGAAATAGCCAAATTGACGGTAGAAGTAAACAGCAAAAATTATAGCGGGCAACGAACTTCTATCCGAAAATTATTGTATGAAAAAGCAAATGCTATCGCTAAAGATCTTTTTGATAAAGGCTTAAACGAAGGCTTAAAAAACTTCAGTAAAATGCTGGAGCAATTGATTTCAGATGTTTCAAATGTTCCTTTGCAAATTCTTTTTGAAAAAATTATTACTGACGGCGGCGTGCTTTCTTACATTATGAAAAATAAGGAAAAGATAAGGCTCTTACAAATATTAACCGGCTTTTTTGATTTTATAAAAGACGCTACTGCAAGAAACCCATCTCTTGATTTAAAAGGTTTAATTGAAGTGATTGACCTAATGAAAAAGGAAAAACTTTCTTTGCCGCTGATGCAGTTTTCCGGTAACAGCGCAGGAGTAAATTTATTAACCGCGCATGGCTCAAAAGGATTAGAATTTGAACACGTTTTTATTACCGGAATGAACGCGCATTTATGGGAGAAAAAAAGGAGTGGGAGCGATGGTTATAAACTTCCTGATACTTTATTTTCATCGCTTCCTTCAGGAAATGCCGAAGAAGAATTGCGCCGTTTATTTTATGTAGCCCTTACCAGGGCTGAAAAAAATCTAAATGTCTCTTTTATCAAAATAAAACCAGACGGAAAAGATGCGGAGCATTCCATGTTCGTAGCAGAAATAATTGAAGGCAATAATTTAGAAATTGATTCCATCAAAATTCCTGAAGAAGAATTAATGGATTTTGAAGTTTTAAATTTTCTTCCCCAAGCGCCTGAAATTGATAAAAGTGAAAATGATTTTATTACATCATTGCTGGAAAAATATGTAATGAACGTAACCTCTTTAAATAATTATTTAGATTGCCCACTTGGATTTTATTATAAAAACCTGATAAGGATTCCTTCCGGTAAATCTGATACTTTAGAATTTGGAAGTGCAGTGCATTATGCTTTGCAAAAGCTTTTTGAAGAAATGCAAAAAAGTGAAAACCAGCAATTTCCTCCAAAAGAAAAAATGCTCGAAAATTTTAAATGGTATTTGAAAAGGCACCGGGAAAATTTTACGCCGGAATCTTTTGCAAGAAGGATGGAACAGGGGGAAATTGTTTTGGGCGATTATTATGATCATTATATTCCTAACTCCAACAAAATAGTCGCTGTAGAAAGAAACATAAAAAATGTGGTGAATGGAATTCCTATAAAAGGGAAAATTGACAAAATGGAATTTAATGGAAAAGAAGTGAACGTGGTGGATTATAAAACTGGCGATGTAACCAGTACTTATACCAAAAAGAAATTAGTAGCGCCAAATGCCGACAATCCTAATGGCGGCGATTATTGGCGCCAGGCAGTATTTTATAAAATACTTATTGACAATATGGATGGAAAAGATTGGAAGGTGGTAAGTTCAGAATTTGATTTTGTAGAACCCGATAAATCAAACGGATTTCAGAAAAGAAAAATATTTATCGAACCACAGGATATTGCAACAGTAAAGCAACAAATAACTGAAGTTTGGAATAAAATCCAGGCGCGGGATTTTTATACAGGTTGCGGAAAAGAAGATTGTACCTGGTGCAATTTTGTGAAAGAAAATGAAATTCATATTGCCTTGCATGATATTGTTGAAGAAGAAAGTGAGATTTAGAATTAATTTAGGAAGAAGAAAAATCAATATCCAATCAAAGCATTTAAGTTTGCTTTTCTGAAATGAAATCTTATAATTTTTTAATTGTTTTAGCGGTTGCAGGATTTTGTTATGCCTTATCTACAATAGGCAGTGGCTGCGCGCAGGTTGGAATGCCATTAGGTGGGCCAAAGGATACGATTCCGCCAGTATTGGTCAATTCCACTCCACCAAACCAGTCCATTCATTTTACAGGAAACAGAATTGTTTTGACTTTTGATGAATATGTGCATTTGCAGGACATACAAAAAAGCCTCAATATTTCGCCGGTCCCTAAAATTATCCCAAACATTACTTCAAAATTAAAAACGGTTTCTATCAAAATCCGCGATACACTTCAGCCAAATACCACCTATAGTTTTCAATTTGGAAACTCCATCCAGGATATTGATGAAAACAATCCTTTACACAATTTCACCTATGTTTTTTCAACGGGTTCTTTTATTGATTCCCTTACTTTTAATGGAAGCGTGGTAATGGCTGAAACGGGAAGGCCTGACAGCACTTTGATCGCTATGTTATATAAAGACCTTGATGATTCGGCTGTTTATAAACACAAACCGCGATACGCTGCATTTTTAGATTCCACTGGAAATTTTCATTTTAAAAATCTTGCAGAAGGCATTTATCATTTATTCGCTTTGAAAGATGAAAGCGGTTTAAAAATGTATAATAATCCATCGCAGGTTTTTGCATTTGCTGACAGTAATATTGTTATTTCACAAGAAGTAAAGACGGCAAAATTATTTGCGTATGCAGAACAAAAAAATGATAGGCCAAACTCTAAACCTTCTGCCCCAATTAAAAAATCATCAGAAAAAATATTAAAATATTCTACTCCGGTTTCGGTAGGGCCACAGGATTTACTTTCACCGCTAATGGTCACTTTTGAAGTGCCATTAAAGAATTTTGACCCGTCAAAAATTAAGCTGTCAGATACTTTGTTTAACCCTGTGAAAGCAGCTGAAATATCTATAGATACGACTGATAAAAAAGTAACGGTCAGAAATAACTGGACAGAAGATACCAAATACAAATTAGTAATTGATAAAGATTTCGCAGAAGATACTTTAGGAGACGCTTTATTAAAATCAGATACGATAACTTTTAGTACCAAGAAGGAAAAAGAATATGGAAGCATTAAATTAGACTTTAAACATTTGGAAAAAATTGCCCATCCTGTTTTGCAATTTGTTCAAAATGATAAAGTGGTAGATTCTTTCAAACTTACTACGCCTACCTTCTTTAAAAAACTTTTCGACCCCGGTGAATATGAAATAAGAATTTTGAATGATGAGAATGATAACGGCACATGGGACCCGGGAAATTACCATCTACGAAAACAACCGGAAAAAGTAATTTCTATCACTAAAAAAATAAGTATACGCGGGGACTGGGATAATGAATCGGATATTATATTGTAGGCACCTGAACGATTAAACAAAATGATCTTTATGAAAATAAAAATCATTGTTATTTGTTTGTTTACTGCCATATTCAATCACTTCAAAATCAAAATTCAAATTCATAATTTTGCAGAATGATTTTTTCCTCCTCTCTTTTAGAAAATGCCGTTAATGAATTTGCAAAATTACCCGGAATCGGTAAAAAAACAGCTTTGCGCCTTGTCCTTCATCTTTTAAAAAAAGATATAAATGAAGTAAAAAATTTCAGCGATGTTATTTATAAAATGCGTGAAGAAATTCATTTTTGTTCGCGTTGCCAAAATATTGCTGACAAAGAATTATGCAATATTTGCGAAAACCGAAGCCGAAAACAGGAAATAATATGCGTTGTAGAAACCATCCGCGATGTGATCGCAATTGAAAGCACACAAAACTATAATGGTTTGTACCATGTGCTCGGAGGGATTATTTCGCCGTTAGATGGAATTGGGCCGGGCCAACTGGAAATAGAATCATTAGTAAAAAGGGTAATAGAAGAAAAAACGGAAGAATTGGTTTTTGCATTGAGCCCAAATATTCAGGGTGACACAACAATATATTATATAAGTAAAAAATTAAAAAATAACCCGGTAAAGATTACAACAATCGCCCGTGGGATTTCTTTTGGAGGCGAGCTCGAATATGCCGATGAAATGACGCTTGCACGTAGCATCTCCAACAGGATGCCTATTGAGAATTATGTAGGCAATAATAAATGGTGAGAATAATAATGCCTCTCAATAAATGATTCGGTTATATTTATTATCTTGCGATTCTATCCAAACTAATATAAATTGAACCCTATTTTACAAACCGGAAATAAGCCTGTCATTGGATTTTCAACGGGGGATATTAATGGCATTGGCCCGGAATTAATTATAAAATCACTCTCAGATAATCGGGTTCTTGATCTTTTTACACCTGTAATTTTTTCAAGTAATAAAGTCATTAATTTTTACCGCAAAAGCCTTCCTGAACATAATTTTAATTTTACCAATTTAAAAGATTTTAGTAAAATAAATACCAAACAGGTAAATATTTACAATTGTTGGGAAGAAGAAGTGGCCATCAACCCGGGGGAATTAAATGAAATTGGTGGAAAATATGCAATAAAAAGCCTTCAGGTAGCAACAGAATTTTTAAAAAAAGGGCAAATTCATGCTTTGGTAACCGCTCCTATTCACAAAAAAAATGTTCACAGCAACGAATTTCCTTATACAGGCCACACTCCATTTTTTAAACACTTTTTTGGAGAAAAGGATGTTTTAATGTTAATGGTTGCAGGAAATTTCAGAGTTGGTTTGGTTACTGAACATATTGCGATAAAAGACGTAGCCACGCAAATTACCAAAGAAAACATTTTAAGTAAAATTAATATCCTTAATGCCTCACTTAAAAAGGATTTTAATATAGAAAAGCCGAAGATAGCTGTTCTCGCTTTGAATCCACATGCAGGTGATGAAGGTTTAATAGGGACGGAAGAAATAGAAATAATACGGCCAGCCGTAATTGAAGCAAAGCATTATAATGTGATTATTTCAGGGCCTTTTAGTGCTGATGCTTTTTTTGCACGTGGTTATCAAAACAGATTTGACGCAGTATTAGCTATGTATCACGACCAGGGCTTAATTCCTTTTAAATCATTAGCGTTTGGAGAAGGTATTAATTATACGGCAGGTTTGCCAGTAATAAGAACCAGCCCCGACCATGGAACCGCCCTTGACATTGCCGGCAAAAATAAGGCTGATGCTTCCTCTTTTTCATCCGCCATATTTGAAGCTATAGAAATTTTAAAAAACCGCTCAAATTTTGATGAAAATCACAAAAATCCTTTGAAAAAACTAAGTGGCCAGGTAGTTGCAAGCGGCGCTGACGAGTAATGTAAACAAACTGAACAAAATAACTAAGCCTTTTTTTCGTTATTTAAACTGATTGTATTTTGTTTTTAATTTCAACAAAAGTATACATTTGTAAAAGGATTTTTATTTAACCCCATTACATGGAGAATATCATTTTTAGCTGTGGATTAGCCTTTTTAATAACATTTTTTTCTATCCCGGTAATAATTGAAGTTGCTAAAGATAAAAAACTGTTTGATGAGCCAGGCGAAAGGAAGGTGCATAAAGCAGTAATTCCAACATTAGGCGGCTTGGGTATTTTTGCGGGATTTATTTTTGCCACGCTCATTGGGGTGCCTCCTTCAGAAGCTTCAGTCCTTCAATATTTCATTGCTGCAATCATGATCATTTTTTTTATGGGCATAAAGGATGATATTTTAATTCTTACTGCTACAAAAAAATTCGTTGGCCAATTGATTGCCGCTGGAATCATAATAAAATTTGGTGGAATTGAAATTAATAACCTTTATGGAATCTTTGGAATACATGCACTTCCGCCAACCGCATCTTTCCTGATTACATTATTTACTATTGTAGTCATTACTAATTCGTTTAACCTTATTGATGGTGTTGACGGGCTTGCCGGTAGCCTGGGTTTAATTACTTCCTTAATTTTTGGAATTTATTTCTTTCTTTCCGGGCAAACATTATATGCGGTGATGGCAATTTCCCTTGCAGGAAGCCTCATTGGTTTTTTAATTTATAATTTTCATCCTGCCAGAATTTTCATGGGTGATACAGGGTCGCTTTTAATTGGGCTGCTTAATTCTATACTTGTAATTAGATTTATCAATACTGCTTCAGATCCTTCTTCTGTATTACCACTTGCTTCTGCCCCGGCTTTAGGGTTTGCAATTTTAATTGTTCCACTTTTTGATACTTTAAGGGTTGTGAGCATGAGAATTGTTAATCGGAGGTCCCCATTTTGCCCGGATAGAAATCATATTCATCATTTTTTATTAGATATTGGATTAAGCCATAAGATGATTACATTAGTTTGTGTCATTACCAATCTTCTTTTAATAACTATGGCTTATTTTATAAGATCCACTGGCCCTTCTATTGTAATGCTATCCTTAACCGGGGTTTCAATACTATTAGTCACAATAGTAAGCTATAACAGGCCAAAGAAAAAATTTGTGGTTACCAACGGCTATCTTCACGAAGAACCAATTATACCATCTCATAAAATCTTAACAATCGCTGGCGGAGAAACGGTACCTCAGGATTAATTAATTCCCATTTTTCTTTTATCATTTCGTTTGCATAAATTTGTGCACTTTTATATAGCCAATGTTGGCTTTAATGAGTAATTATAAATTTTATCAAATGGCGGAAGAGACTATAGAAATAATTGATGAAACGACGGTTTCAATGAAAAAAGCAATAGAGCATTTTGAAACTGAATTGGTAAAAATACGGGCTGGAAAAGCAAATCCTACCATGCTTGACGGAATAAATGTTGATTATTATGGAAATCCTACTCCCATCAACCAGGTAGGAAACTTAAGTGCTTTAGATGCACGCACGCTTACCATACAGCCCTGGGAAAAAAATATGCTTCAGCCTATTGAAAGAGCAATTATCGCCGCCAATATTGGAATTAATCCGCAGAATGATGGAAATATCATCCGGTTATTTTTACCTCCACTTACTGAAGAAAGAAGAAAAGACCTTGTAAAAAAAAGCAACGGAGAAGGGGAACAGGCAAAAATTTCTATCCGTAATATTCGCCGCGACTCAATTGAACAAATAAAAAAAGCACAAAAAGAAGGATTAAGCGAGGATAAAGCAAAGGAAGCTGAGGCCGAAATCCAGTCAATTACAGATACCCATATTTTACTTATCGAAAAACATCTCGCAACAAAAGAAAAAGAAATTATGTCGGTTTAAATTCTCCTGGCATGTTAAAAGAACAAATACTTTTCTTAGTAACCACGCCTATTTACATTGTGGTAATAGGTGCAGAAATCATATTAAGTAACCTTCATGTAAAAAAATACTATACGCTAAAAGACACATTAATGAATGTGTACCTCTGTATTATAAATGGCGGAATTGATCTTTTATTCAGAGCGGTTTATTTGGTAATTCTTGTAGCTATTTACCAGTTTCATTTTATTAGTTGGCCTTCTAACGGCTTACTATATTGGTTTTTGCTTTTTATTTCAGAAGACATTGCCTTTTATTTTGAACATCGCGTGGATCATTTCTGCCGTTTTTTTTGGGCAGTGCATGTCACTCATCATTCTTCAGAAGAGTTCAATTTAACTACAGGGTTCCGTTCCTCTGCCCTGCAGCCTCTTTACAGGTTTATTTATTTTATTCCTTTGGTTTTGCTGAGGTTTAAGCCCTTAGATATTGTCTTTATGTTTTCCCTCACTCAGATTTATGGAATATTAGTACATACACAATACATCAATAAAATGCCATCCTGGTTTGAAGCAATATTTGTAAGCCCCGCTCATCATAGGGTTCATCATGCGAGTAATATCCGCTATCTCGATAAAAATTTAGGAATGGTACTTATCATCTGGGATAAAATTTTTGGAACTTACCAGGAAGAAGTAAAAGGCGATCCTGTAAAATATGGATTGACCAAAAAGTTAGCTCAACCTTATCATCTTACCAATATAATTTTTCATGAATGGAAAGGTATTTTGGACGATATGAAAAGAAAAGTTCCTTTTTCTGTAAAAATAAAATACCTTTTTATGCCTCCTGGCTGGAGCCATGATGGAAGTACAAAAACCGCACGGCAGTTAAGAAATGAATTACTTCAAAGTGAGAAAACTTCTGCTGATGAGGAAGAATATTTTCCCAGAATCCTGAAATATAAATAAATAAGCTACATTTAGTAAAATATTTGATTTTTGATTAAATATTTTACTAAATGTAGCTTATTTACTCACACTAAAATTCAAAATCTATGAGCTTTATTAAAGATTTTAAAGCATTCGCCCTCAAAGGTAATGTGATGGACCTTGCTGTTGCAGTTATTATTGGTGCTGCCTTCAGCGCAATTGTTGCATCATTGGTAAAAGATATTATTACCCCGCTGATTCTGACGCCTGCATTAAATGCAGTTGGAGCTAAAAATATAGCGGAATTGAAATGGGGCGAAGTAACATATGGAAACTTTTTGGCGGCAGTTATTAATTTTATTGTTATAGCGTTAGTTATATTTATCATGATCAGGGCAGTTGTTAAGCTTCAGAAAAAAGAAGAAGAAGTGCCTGCACCTCCTGCAGTTTCCACTACTGACAAATTATTAGAAGAGATAAGGGATGAACTGAAAAAAAGATAATTTTTTATTCAATAAATTTGCAGTCCCAATGATTTTTTCATTGGGATTTTTTTTACCTTGATAAAAATGATGCGCATAATGTTTTAAAAAATTTTGAGTTAAATGAATACAGAAATTTATCAGATTAAATTACCCCAGTTTGAAGGCCCTTTCGACCTGCTTTTATTTTTTATAGAAAGGGATGAACTTGATATTTATAATATTCCTATTTCTAAAATAACCAGTGATTTTCTTGATTACATTCACAAAAGTGAAACTTTAAATATTGAGCTAAGCAGTGAGTTTATTTTATTCATCAGCACTTTAATGCGCATTAAGGCGAAAATGCTGATACCACGTAAAGAATTAGATGCGCAGGGAATTGAAATTGACCCAAGGCAGGAATTGGTTGATAAAATTTTGGAATACAAAAAATTTAAAGAAGCTTCTCAAAAAATGAGTGAGATGGAAGCGCTGAGAATGTTGATGGCAAAGCGGGGAAACATCCAGGAAGAACTGTCCTTAATTGGTGAGGAAGCCGGAGAAGGAACGGAAATCCAAACGGTTACGTTGTTTAAATTAATGAAGGCTTTTGAAAAAGTAGCGCAACGTTTATTAGAAAAAAGAAACCGGCCTGTACATACTGTTATCAGCTACAATTACACAATGGAAGGCACGCGGAAATACATGCTGGAACTGATCAAAAACGAAAAGTCTGTTTCCTTTGAAAAAATATTTGATGTATGTGAAGACCGCATTCACGCGATATTTCTTTTTCTTAATATTCTTGAATTAGTTCAATTAAATTATATGAACATCATCATAGGAAACGGAGCAAATAATTTTATAATAGAATACAATGAAAATCACGAAGAAGTAGAAGATCATGAATTAGAAAAAACTTCTTTTTGATTTTACAATTAAGGATTAGCCCAAAACAAAAATCTTACTTATTTGTTTGTTTACTGTTATAATAAACTGATTTAAACCTGTTGTGCGGTTAGGCAGCTAAGGCATGTTTTAAATGGTTAATTGGTCTGTTATTTATATAGTTAATTGATTGTAATATAGTTACTGCGGCTATTTTAGTAATTAGTCGACCCTCAAAAATCCTGTAATTCGGATTAATACAGGTTTATGATGTAGTATGGCGTAATAAAGATTGCAGGTTATTTGTAAAATTGCTAAAAAGCCTGCAA
>Ga0207933_1000734_pt1 | contig 28871 bp, 27 predicted proteins | sample NGESurdeep092012_4_FD_184488 | JGI IMG/M metagenome (GOLD analysis project Ga0207933, IMG submission 184488) | Arctic peat soil microbial communities from Barrow, Alaska - NGEE Surface sample F53-3 deep-092012 (SPAdes) | ecosystem: Environmental > Terrestrial > Soil > Wetlands > Peat ... | reverse complement strand
AGAAATATCATTATAAATTCCAAAAAATATTCTTTGAAATTTTTCTTTTCTACATGTGGGTGATGATGTACTTCCATAATTTTAATTTGTGGCTGACAATTGATATTCGGCGCTTATTTATTGACTATTTACTCTACATTTTTCTTTCGATTTTTTCTTCCGGTTTATCAAACTTTATTTGCTATCAAGGTGATATTCTTTTTGAATGAATTTTATTAAACTTGCTGCAATCGCGGATGAATATTTTAAACTTCTGATAAAAGTGTGACACAACTCCTCGTGAATAAAAAGCCTGTTATAATATTGAGAAAGCAACTCTTTGTTGCCGGAAATAAATGTGGGCGTATCAGTTATTATAAAATCAGATGAATCAAAATTCCTTGTTCCATAATTAGTATTCGATTTCTTCAATTCTTTATATTGTAAGACTTTTGACTCAACATCCTTATATGCATACATGGTATTTTTTAAATCATTATACTGGTTAACCAGAATGCTGGTTATGAGGTTATCGTAATCTAAAATACTATCGGCCACCGCATCGTTACGAATTAAACGAAAATTGCCTGCATTCTTCAGTTCCTGAATGGTACGATTGTTATAGCTGTAGCCGCTATATTCCCAAAATTGATGAGATATTATATTGTTTATGATTGATGCGTTTGGTTCATCTTTCTTCAGGCACATTAACATGGTATCAATTGATTTAGAGATAGCTAAGAAATCTTTGATTGCCTGTGCATCGGTTACTTTATCAGCCTGCAAATCCTGTATCATGCTCCTCATATATTCTTTTTCTTTGGTGTGGTCATTAATTTTTTCGCGAATGCTCTCTGCAAAAAAGCCAAGCGTAACCGCAAGAAAAATCATTAAGAATTCCAAAAAGTATTCTTTCCATTTTTTGGGCTGGTGGTGCAGGTCGGGGTGATGATGTACTTCCATATTTTATTTTAATTATTCATTTTTTAAATGATAGTCTTTTCTTAAAACCTGTAAAATTTTTTCATTATCTTTTATGTAATCATTCATTTGCAAAGTTCTGCTTGCCACCACCATATCTTTATAAAACATCACCATGTTTGCAACTTCGCTTCTATTAAATGTAGCCAGGTTTAAAATATTTGCTTTAATGGTTGTATCACTTTTGAGATAAAAGCCAATAAGATCTATTACATAGTCTTCAGTTTTATTCATTTTTTGTAAATCATTTGCCCATTTAAAATCATAATGCTGTAGAATAAAAGGTTTAACAGGGTTGGCAAAAAACTGGTATTCCTGGTCGTTGCGATCACGAACATTGTTGATCGCTACACTAATATCGCCAAACAACTTTTGCAGTTCCGGATCTTTAAAATACCTGAGCGAACCTGAACTTTTTAGCTGGCTAAGCACTCCATCTTTTGGCTCAAAAGTATAACTGTTAATCAAAAAAAATACGGTGGTATAGGCCGGGTAAAATTTTTTTGGAAGATTGGTTAACGAACTATCTTTTATATAGCTATACAAATAATCACAGTCTCTTTCTTTACCCAGCCGCGCATTTACTTTATGTGTATAAGTAATTGAATCAGCATAAAATTCATCGTATAAAGCCCTTGCATACTCTTTCTCCCGCACCCGCTCCACGCTGGTTTCTCTAATATTCTCAGCCACAAAGCCGAGGAATACTGCGAGAAAAAGCATAATGAATTCCAGGGTATATTCTCCCAATTTCTTTTTATGAGTTACGTGGTGTGGGTGATGTAGTTCCATTGGAATAATTGTTAATGGTGAATTGTTAATAGTGAATGGGGAAACTTCATTTTAATTTCTTTCTTTAAAATTTTACTTTTCTCCCGCCTTGTGGGATGGGTGATGATATACTTCCATATTTTTTGGCTTTGTCGAAATTTAAAATCTTATTTATTTGTTCGTTTACTGTCTTTTTCAATAAAGAGATAATTCAATGTTCAAAAAATTTGATGCCAGATGAATGCTGCTCCAAACCCAACGATGACATAAATAATCAGTTTGATAATTCTTTGCTTAGTCAATTGCTATTATTTTAATTGTTAGTCTAAAGCCAAGTACATTTTATTATTTAATCCACAGGCTGAAGCCTGTGGCAATTCAGGCTGAAGCCTGTGGCAATTCAAAATTCACAATTCAATCTCTACAATCAATTCATAATTAAAACAATCTAATTCTCATTTTGCTTTCATTTAAATTATTCTTTCCTTATCTATTTTGGCTAAAGCCGATTAAATTTTTATTAATGATGCCACAGGCTGAAGCCAGTGGCAATTCAAGATTCACTATTCAACCCAAACAATATTTTCCGAATTGCTTCCAGCTTCGAATTGCTTCCATTTCTGAATTGCCTCCATTTTTGAATTGCCTCCATTTTTGAATTGCCTGCATTTTTGAATTGCGTCCAGCTTTTGAATTGCCCCAGCTTTGAATTTCCTCCAGCTTCAGCTGGAGGAAAATAATATTCATTCCCTGATTGGCTTTAGCTAAAATATCATCTTCATTCATCTTTAAATTTTTGAAATCCAAATTTCTCAATAAACTCATCATACTCTTGTTGAAATGTTTTTTTCTTGTGGTGCTCTTCCTGATTTTTTATATAATTCCTCACATTATTAAGCGCAGAGTATGAAACAGAGACCGCAAAATATTCGTCTTGCCATTCTAATTTGTCTTTGATGAAGCCTTGTTTATTAAACCAAAATGCTGCTTCTCCTTTTATCAATTGCATTACTTTACTCATGGTTTGTTCTGTTCCTAATGAGACAAGGCAATGGCAATGTTCCTGGTGCCCGTTTACAAAATCAATAAATATTCCCTTAGCCCTTCCATTGTCTCTTATATGTTGCCACATTGCCTCCCTGATTTCTTTGGTTTCTAAATAAGGAACCCGGTTTTTTGTACTCCATACAAAGTGGATATAGACACTAACAAATGGCATGATTTTCGATTTTAATTATTGATAATTTTACTAAGTGAACATATGCTTTTTTTATATCTAAAGGATTACTACTTTTATTTTTTTTCATTATTTATTTGGCTAAAGCTAACTTGATTTTGAATTCTTTATCCACAGGCTAAAGCCTGTGGCAATTCAAGATTCATAATTAAACCCAAATAATATTTTCTGACCTGCCTCCATTTTTGAATTGTCTTTATTTTTTGAATTGCCCCAGCTTTTGAATTGCTTCCAGCTTTGAATTGCCTCCAGCTTTTGAATTGCCTCCAGCTTCAGCTGGAGGAAAATAATATTCATTGCTGCTTTGGCTTTAGCCAAAATCTTTCTTTTATTTCTTTTTTTAAAAAATTAAATCAATTCTTCTTTTATATCCTCCAATACCCTGCTATTCTTAATTTTCTTCATCACAAAATAAATTACACAAACAGCTCCGATAAAAATTAATGTTGACAGAATTTCCCATTTACTTAAACTGGTAAGCAGCCAAACAATAGCTGCGATGCCAATTAGAGGAATGATCAATCCACCAGGAACCCTGAACGTTTTTTCAGCGACATCCTGTTTCTTGTTTCTTAATTTAAGAGTGGCTAAAATAACAGCAAGATAAGTCAACAGTGCAGCAGCGCTGGCCAAAATAGCCAACTGTTTGAAACCACCGGAAACTGCGAAAATTAATATAAGTACCGCATAAGTAATGATGGCTATATACGGTGTAGCGTACTTAGGATGCACTTTGCCCAGGATTTTTGGAAACAATCCATCATTGGCGCCGGCAAATATCACACGGGGCGTATTCATTATATCTCCGCCCACGTTGCCAAAAGTGGAAATCGCAGCCGCAAACAATAGAAGTGTGCCCCCAACCGGTCCTACAATCTTTTCAGCAACTGCAGCCAGGGGTGCATCTTTAACTGCTTCCATATTGGTGCCCAACACACCCTGTGTCACTGATTGAAGAAGCAGGTAAAAGATAAGTACTACTATAGCTCCCAAAAAAATGCCTGATGGGATGGTACGTTTAGGATTTTTAATTTCGCCACTCACACATAACGCTGATTCAAAACCTAAAAATGCAAAAAATAAAATGAGAACAGTATCACCAAATGTAGAAATAGATGGAAGGTTTTCCCAATGCAGTTTGGTTGAATTAACGTGGCTAAATCCAAAGAGAATAATTCCCAGGAGTGGCAATAATTTTATGATAGTAATCCATTTTACAAAGGTAACTCCCTGTTTAGTGCCACGAATATTTATCAATACCATAAAACTCATCAGTAGAAAAAACAACAAGCCCCGCATCCAGGGATTTAAGAAAACAGGAAAAATTGCAGCCAGTGAATCAGAAATCACATTCATCAAGGCCGCATCCCCCAATATGCCCCAGGCAAAAACAAATAACCAGTTTATTACAAACCCGGCAAAGTTGCCAAAGGCAGCTTCTACATAAGCATAACTTCCACCGGCAGTGGTAACCCGGGTGCCTATTTCTGCATAGCAAAGCATAATGGATGCCATCATGATGCCACAAAATATATAAGCGAATACTGCAAAGGAGCCAAGTGCAATACCAACAATGGCAGGTAAGGCAAAGATGCCGGCGCCGATTGTATTGTTAATAACGTTCAATGATAAACCAGGAATTCCTATTACCCGTTTTAATCCTTCATCTGTAGTTGTATTGGCCATGTTTGGTTTTGAATTAATTGTTTAAATTATAATGAATCAATAAATGGTTTACAATTGAATTCATAGGTTCATTTTATTAGTCACTTGTTATCACTTTAATTATAGGATTTCATTACAAAAGTTGTCAAAAAGATAATAGGAATTCAACCTATTTGTTTGTTTACTGTAAATTTTCAAAAACAGATTTATTTTTTTTCATTCATCGTACTCACCCTGCAAAGCATATTTTCCAAAAAAGAATAATCCAAGAGCTGACACCGGTGTAATGATTAGCATGATGATAATTCCAAATACAATATCTTCCTGGTTTCCCGACATAATTTTCGGTATCCCCATTTTAAAAATTCCATACCAGGCAGCTATAAATGCCATTGCAATCCATACAATTCCCAACCATTTTTTTATTTGATTCATGAATGACGCAGGCATTAGCCGAAGGGAATGCTCACGATTATTTTCCTTTAAATAAATCAGCCCGATTACCAAATTTATACTCATCAATAAAATAGGATAATTCAAACCTGCGAGGTAATAATCAGGCTTGTTGGCATCATTTGCTTTTTCTACCAAATAGGTGGCAAAATAGGGAGCCATACCACCAAATATTCCGTATCCAAAATGGTAGGGCAATGAGATGGAAGTATATCGGATTTTCAATGGAAACATTTCAACAATAAATGCAGCAAGTGGCCCATACGAAAGCGTGAAAATAAATTCCAGTAAAAAGACCAGGAATATTAATTTCCATTTATCAGTATTGGTAACTGTTATGGTTGTAAGCATTTCTGAATTTCGTGTAACCTTACCAGTTATATCCTTTTTTATTTCTTTGCTAATGGTGCCATCTGTGTAAAAATGTTGGGTTGTGGTTATTACTAAAGAATGGTTTTCTGGTAGGGGTTGTGTTTCTGTTGTGATGATTTTAGCTGCTTTTTTTTCAATTTTATGTTGAAGATTGGTAACCTGGTACATATTATTAAAGATCGGGCGAAAGCCTATTATGCCTGCCAATATTCCCAACATCAATAAATATTTACGCCCTATTCTGTCGCTTAGCCATCCAAATAAAAAGAAGAATGGGATTCCAAGGAGTATTCCGATAATCATAACAGCATTTGCCTGCCCAAAATCCATCTTCATCGTTCTGATCAAAAAACTTTGTGCATAAACACCTACCCAGCCGATAGTTCCCCCGCCAACTGTAAGCCCAAAAAAAGCGAGTAATATAATTTTTAAATTTTCTTTGTTGCCAAACGATTCTTTTAATGGATTGGATGAGGTTTTGCCTTCGGCTTTTGCTTTGGCAAATAGCGGAGATTCAGACATTCTTTTTCTCATATACACTGATACTGTTACCATAAAAACAGAAACTAAAAATGGAATACGCCAACCCCAGCTTTCCCATGAACTGCTGTCCATTAAACTTTTAGTGAGCAAAATCACTGATATAGAAAGTATGAATGCAGTACCAGTTGATGCCTGTATAAATGAAGTCCAAAAGCCGCGTTGGTTTACGGGCGACTGCTCTGTTACATAAGTTGCAGCGCCGCCATATTCGCCGCCGATAGCCAATCCTTGCACGAGCCGTAATATTAAAACGATCAGTGGAGCAACAAATCCGATAGATTCGTAAGTAGGGACTAAACCGATGGCAACAGTAGATCCGCCCATCAATACCAGCGTAATCATAAAGGTATATTTACGCCCAATCATATCGCCCATCTTGCCAAACACCAATGCACCCAATGGACGTACCACAAGGCCAGCGGAGAATGTGGCTAATGTCGCCAGGAAAGCAGCAACGGGATTTTCCTTTGGGAAAAACTGCGTAGAAATAATAGTTGCTAAACTTCCGAAAATAAAAAAATCGTACCACTCAATGATCGTACCTACAGACGATGCTGCAATGATAGAAATCAGGCTTTTACTGGAAGGTTTGGTTGGTTTCAATTGTTTTATTTTAATGTGATTGGGAATATATTTTCTATGCCAAGGAAAGGCATAGCAGGAATAATATATTTTCCAATTTAATTTGTTTTAATCTTTCATTCTTTAAGAAAAGCAAAACGGCGAAAATCCTGGATGCCAGAATTATTTCAAAACAGGTAAAATAATTTTTGATGCATTTGTAGCATCGTGGTAAATTTTTATATCGCTCTTTATAAAATCTTTTTCATCACAATGATAGATATCAACAAACTGTTGTGGGTTCCTGTCCACGAGAGGAAACCAACTGCTTTGTACCTGCACCATGATACGGTGCCCTTTCTTAAATTGATGGGCAACAGAAGGCAATTCAAATTTTACTTCCTCTATTTTTCCTGGAATGAATGCAGAAGGATTTTCAAAACTCTTCCTGTAACGCCCACGGAAAACCTCTGCTCTTACCAGCATCTGGTAACCTCCCATCGGGTATGGATCAGGTACAACAGGATTCTCTTCTGCATAAATATTTACGTCATTATAACTCAAATAATCAGGATACGCATCTATCACTTTCACCACAAAATCTGCATCGGTTGTTGAAATACTGGCCATCAAATCTGCGATTATATTTCCTGTAACTGTTACATCTTTTGTCAAAGTATCTGTTTGAAAAACCAATACATCCGTCCTGCGTGAAGCAAAGCGCTGGTCATCTGTCATGTAAGTTCTGGTCCTGTTGAAATGCACAAAATCTTCGTAAGGAACCGGCTTGGCCGGGTCGCTTATATATTCACTGAAACTATTGCCTGCTGTAGGTTTGGTTGCGCCAAGTTTGCTATCAGATTGCAGGTACATAGTTTCATCTTCTTTATTTTGAGGTGGCCATTGATTGAATGATTTCCATTCATTAGCTCCGGTAATAAAAATGTTAGCCTCTGCAATTTGTGAGATATCTCCTTTGCCCAATAAGAAATAATTAAAGAAGGGAATCTCAAAATGTTGTTGGTAATATTCACTCGTATTGGAACCAAACTGAATATTTCCGTGTTGTGTTCCATCATGATTCGCCCATTGCCCATGATACCAGGGGCCATCTACGATTTTATTAAAAGCTTTACCCGGATTATTTTCTTCTGCCGCTTTGTAGGCATTCCATGCGCCCCAATCATCTTCGGCATCAAACTGCCCACCAACCCACAACATGGCAGGTTGCAGATTTTTTGTTGCATTGCGGGCATCACGCGCTTTCCACCACGCATCATAATTTGGATGAGACATCAAATCTTTCCAAAAAGCAATGGTATCTCCCATGTATTTGGTAAGATTTTTTAAGCTGCCTGTTTCCAAATAAAATTTGTAATTATCATGAATAGGATATCCAACAGAAGTAGCAGGAACATTTACAGGCTTAGGATGAGGAACGCCAAAAGCAAATCCTAATGCTGAATAAAAATCAAATGCATCCATTTGAAAAAAAGCTCCGTTATGGTGAAAGTCGTCACCAATAAACCAATTGGTAACCGGAGCTTGTGGGCTTACCGCTTTCAAAGCAGGATGGTTACTTGCTGCGGCCATGGTAGAGTAAAAGCCGGGATAGGAAATTCCAAATATTCCAACCTTTCCGTTGTTGTTGGGAATATTTTTAATAAGCCAATCTATGGCATCATAAGTATCACTTGATTCGTCAATCTCTTTACCTTTTTTGTTGGCATTAAATGGCCGCACATTTTCAAATTTACCCTCGCTCATCCATCGTCCACGCACATCTTGTGTTACCATAATATAACCTTCCTTGAAATATTCTTTTTGATAATTATCCCAGTAATTACTAAAATTCCCTTCACCATACGGCCAGCAGGAGTACGGTGTCCGTGTCATTAAAATTGGGTGCGGTTCACTGTTATTCTTAGGAATATAAATAGAGGTAAACAATCGAATGCCGTCACGCATTGGAATATAAACTTCTTTTTTGGTGTAATTATCTCTGATCCATGCTGAATCAGCATTCTGTGCTCTCGCGTTAAAAGAGGCAATGATGAAAAAGATAATAAATAATTGTTTCATAACATTAATTTTAATTGAATAAATAGATTAAAGCACCTGCATTTTTTTGTTCGAAAGAAATGATGGATTTTTTTATTGTTTTGATAAATACTAAATGGAGAATTTGAATGTAATATAATTGTAATTTCTTTTTTTCTTTTGTTATTCAACAATTAATGGAATCAATTTTTACTCCTCATACGTTTTAGAATCAGGTAGAAAATAATTACAAATAAAATTCCAACAACTGCTTCAGCAGAAAGCATAATCCTGCTATGTTGTTCCCACGTTAAAACCTAATTTATCAAACAATTCAGGGTTAGTTTTTTATTGAAGAAAATATCCCAAACAAGCCGTTACGCCCAACTACTCTTAATAAAAATTTAAGCTAATCAACTTTTATTAATAAAATGGGTAAGGCAGGACGAAACACCTGATTTATTGTCCGAAAGGGCACTTTTATTTATCGGGGATGGAAATTTGAAAAGCAAATGCCAAACACTGAAAGTTTGAAATCCTTAAAAGGGCAAAATAGAAATCATCTCTATTTGTATGTTTACTGCCAATATAAAATTTATCAAAAGCTACTTTGTAATAATTCTGCTAAATTTAATTTTAAAATTAATCTTCTATATTATTTCAATAAATTACAACCTCATTTCCTATAAGATGAATTTTTCAAAAATAAAAACTGCTTAAAAAAAATTCAACAAAGCCTCTTTGTAAATCAATAAAGTTTCCAATTTATGAATGAAATAATTCAGCAAAAACCTGAACTCATTGATGAAACAAAAATTCCTTTAAAGCGGGTAATAGGACTTGTCACAGCCATTTTAATGGTTTCGGGAAATATGATAGGAACCGGAATATTTAAAAAAATAGTGCCGATGGCGCAAACCGGCCTGAGTGAGCCCTGGATTTTATTAGCCTGGGCTGTAGCTGGAATCATTGTTACTTTTGGCGCTTTTACTTATGCCGGCCTCTCCCGGCTTACTACCGAATCCGGGGGCTCTTACGAATACCTTCGTGTTTCGCTGGGAGGCTTTATTGCTTTTCTTTCAGGATGGGGGCTTTTTATTATTATCGGCAGTGGCTCTATCGCAGCCATCGCTTTTATTTTTTCCCAATCTGTAAACGCACTAATCACCATTCCCAATCCTTTGCATAACTGGCAAACCATTTCCATCGCCCATTCTATTTATCCTTTTGATAGTTTCGGCATTAAACTATTTGCGGCCGGCACTATAATATTGCTGACCTGGTTCAATGTAAGGGGTGTAAAAAATAGTGGTTTTCTAAATAATGTAGTTACAACCGCAAAAATACTAGGCGTTCTCTTTTTGATTTTAGCAGGGATAATATTAAGCAGCCCCGCATCAATTAACGGAGAGGTAATTCCACCAAATACAATTCTCTCCCACTCTTCTTTTTTCACCGTTTTCTTAGGCGCAATGCTGAGTGCATTCTGGGCTTACGATGGATTTACCAATGTAACATCAATAGCCGGGGAAATAAAAAATCCAAAACGCAATATTCCGATTGCCATTATAACAGCCGTAACACTTGTGATGGTTTTATATGTATTGATCAATTACGCTTTTATAAAAGTCATGGATATAAACCAATTGGCTGCCTTGGGTGATAATAAAATCGCCGCAACAGAAGTAGCGGGAAAAATTTTAGGCAACAAAGGGAAAATGCTGATTTCTGTTTTGATCATGCTGAGCTCTTTTGGAACACTCAACATTATCATCCTTTTTTATTCAAGGGTTTATTTCCGGATGGCTCAGGAAAATGTTTTTTTTAAATCTGCATCAAAGGTTCATCCGGTTTACAGGACTCCCTACAAGGCTTTATGGTACTCGATGATTTGGTGTTGTATCCTTACTTTTTCGGGGTCATTCGATGTGCTTACCAACATGGTTATTTTTACCGATTTTGCATTTTACATGCTTAACTCCATCGGGCTTATTAAATTAAAAAGAAAAAAAATAATCAAAGATAAAATTCCCGGGTACCCATTGGCTCCCATACTTTTTATTTTATTTACAACGGTATTTTTAACGGGGATTTTAATGAGCAACCCTGCCCAAAGCCTTGCCGGCACAGCGCTCATACTAACAGGAGTTCCATTTTATTATTTTTTCAAAAGAAAAAAAAGTGGATAAAGTATATTCCCTTTCCTTGTTTTTTACAAAATCAAAATACTTGATATTTGTTTGTTTACTAATTTTATTAAATGAATTTAGCAGATTTTAAAGAAAGCTTATTGCGGAACGAACCGCCGAAAAATTTATCGGTTTATTTAAAAGCTTTGTGGTCAGACGCAAAAGGCGATTGGCAAAAAGCGCATGTTTTGATTCAGGATATGAATGATAAAAAAGCTGCCTGGATACACGCTTACCTTCACAGAAAAGAAGGCGATATTTTAAATGCTGATTATTGGTACAACCGCGCCGGCAAAAAACGCCCGGATATTTCTTTAGAAAAAGAATGGGAAGAAATTGCTGGTGGCCTTTTATAATTTATTCTAAGCTTTGCGGGAACGCTTATAAATTTTAATAGCAACAAAAAGTAAAAAAGCAAAAGCTACCAAAACACCCAATCCCCAAACAAAACTTATCAATTGTTTTACCACCGCAAGCATTACAATAGCTACTAAAAAAAGAGTAGCTACTTCGTTCCAGATTCTTAATTGTTGAGACGTCCACCGAAAATCTTCTTTTTGTTGCTGGCGAAAAATAGTGTGCAAAAAAATATGATAAATAAACAATCCCAAAACAAATAAAAGTTTCACTAAGAGCCAGGGCGGCAGGCTTCCATATAACAAGCCCATCCAGGTGCCAAAAATTAAAGTAAGAATTGCCGAAGGCCAGGTAATTCCGTACCACAGGCGTTTTTGCATGACTGCAAACTGTTTCAAAAGAATCATCCTGTCAGGCGCCGGTTTTTCATTAGACTCTGCACTATACACAAAAAGCCTAACAATATAAAAAAGCCCGGCAAACCAGGTAACCACAAATATGATATGAAGCGCTTTTATATAAAAATACATAGTAATTGTTAATGGTTAATTGTTAATGGTTGATGATGAATAGTCAATTATCCTCAATCCTTTTACCTGGCTGGCCATTTCAAATTTTTTTATCAGATAGCAATTGTTTTATTAGGTTAAAAGATTCATACACAAACTTTTTTGAAAATGAATCAACATGAAGATTTTGGTTATTTAATTTAAGAAACATGCAGTAATTTTTTATCGCCTGAATAATGGTTATTTAAAAAGCGTTTATTCAGAAGCAATATATATTTTTTCAATTTATAAAGCTCAATAATTATAATTCGACTTTCCCCATTCACATTTCACCATTAACAATTAAAAACTCACCATTCTTTCCACCGCATCAACCCACAAAGGATTCGTATTCAAACAAGGAATCATTGTAAAACTTTCTCCTCCTGCTTCCATAAATATTTCTTTTCCCCTCATCGCAATTTCCTCCAACGTTTCAAGGCAGTCGCTGACAAATGCCGGGCATAAAATCAATAAATTCTTAATGCCTTCTTTGGGCATTTCAGCCAATCTAATGTCAGTGAATGGTGTCAGCCAGCCTTTTCCCAATCTCGATTGAAAAGAAATACTGTACTTATCCGTTTGAATTCCCAACTTTTCACAAACAAGCCTAGTAGTGGTTCTTACCTGGTGGCGATAGCAATATTGGTGTGCCGGAGAAGGTGTTTCACAGCAATCCTCGCTTTGAAGGCAATGGCAGCCTGTGGGATCGCTTTTACGTATATGCCTGCCCGGTACTCCGTGGTAACTAAATAAAATATGATCGTATTTTTTTTCTAAATAAGGTTTTATATTTTCTGCCAAAGCATGGAGATACATTTCATCATTATAAAAAGGAGGGACGAATGAAAGTGTAAAAGGATATTCTTTTTTGTCAAAAACTTCTTTCATGTACTCCACGGCCGTTTCATAACTTGCCATCGCATAATGCGGATACAGAGGCAACACAACCACCTCTTTAATGTCCGGGCTCCTTTTAAGTAAAGCTGCATAAGCATCTTCAGGCGTTGGGTTTCCATAACGCATCGCAATTTCTACCGGCTCCTCAACCCTCGCTTGCAAAGCTTCCTGAAGTTGTTTTGTAAAAACAATTAATGGAGATCCATCTTCTGTCCAGATTTTCTTATACGCTTCTGCAGATTTAGGCGCCCGAAAAGGAACGATGATCCCTTTCACCAATAGCGCCCTGAACAACCAGGATTTATCAATCACCCTTTTATCCATTAAAAATTCATCCAGGTATTTTCTTAAATCTGACACTCCCGTTGAATCCGGAGAACCAAGATTTATCAATAAAATTCCTTTATTTGTTTTTGTTGATGCCATAGTTTTTACTTAGCTGCAAATGTAAGGGCAGATAAAAAGAAATTCCTGAATATTTTCATTCTAATTAAAAAATTCGGCAGCTAATTTATGGCAATCATTTTATAAAAATTCCCTTATAAAATTTGTAACCTTTTAATGTTTTTCTCCTCTACTTTCCTATGGGCGGTAAAAAAGGGATTTGGTAGAATTTTAAAAATCGCTCTAAAATGTGATGCTTGATATAAAAGGGATGATTGTTACCCCATGAAACAAATACAGAAGGGAATGAAAATTTCCTTCTGTTTCACTGGGTTCTCCATCTGTCACTTTTAATGAGAAAAAGCGTAATTCTTAACAAGATACAAAAGAGCAAAGGCAATATCACTCAATATAGTTCACCTTATATTAGAGACATGGAGATGTTTTGACTGAATAATGACTAACTAAACCCATTTTAAAAATATTTTTGCGCGGATCGAATGATAAACTCAACTAATACATACCACAATTCGCTAAATAGTTTTTGTATCACAGGTATCAATTATCGCAAAAGCGATATGAACATCCGTGGAAAATATTCACTTTCGGAAGAACAAACCATTAATGTCCTCAGGCAGGCTTCTTCAAAAAATATTACCGGTTGCCTTGCTCTGTCTACGTGTAACCGCACAGAGATTTATGGAATCAGCAACAATTCAAATATTTTTGCAGAATTGCTTTGTGAGAATACTTCCAACAAATTAGAAGATTTTCGTAATCATGGTTACGCATATCATGGTTTAGAAGCTATCGAACATTTATTCAAAGTAGCGTCAGGCCTTGATTCGCAGATCATTGGTGATTATGAAATTTTATCCCAGCTTAAGCAGGCTACCAAAATTGCCAAAGAAAATGGATGCCTTGATGGTTTCATGGAAAGGGCGATCAATTATGCATTGCAGGTTTCAAAAGAAATTAAAACAAAAACAAAATTAAGTTCAGGAATTGTTTCTGTTTCATATGCGGCTATCGAAATTATTAAGGAAAAAATACAAGGCCTTTCTGATAAGAAAATCCTGTTAGTAGGAACCGGAAAATTTGGCAATCATGTTGCTAAAAACCTGAAAGATTATTTACCGGTATCAGATATTTCTTTTACCAACAGGACAGATGAAAAAGCAAATGAGTTGGCGGAGGCTTTTAATGCAAAATTTATTCCCTACCAAAACCTACAGATGGCTTGTAATGAGGCGGACATCATCATTGTCAGTTCGGCTTCTAAAAAATATTCTGTCCTTCCTTCATTTTTTACCGGTGAAAAATCAAAATTGATACTTGATCTTTCTGTTCCTCAAAATGTAGACCCCGCAGTTAAAGAAATAAATGGAATCACGGTTTTAAATGTAGATGAAGTGTCAGCTATTATGGATCATACAATTTCATTGCGCAAAGCTGAAATTCCAAAAGCTAAAAAAATAATTGACGAAACGCTTGGAAGCCTTGAAGAATGGCACAGGCTTCAGTTTAATAATCCGCTTTTACGGATGGTAAAATCTCAGCTTTTTCAGTTAAATGAAACCTATCACATTGAAAATTCTTCACCGGAAAAAATTCACAAAACCGTATCTTTACTTGCCATTCAGTTAAAAGTAAAAAAGAATAAAGGTTGCCAATGCATCAATGCATTAAGCAGCTATCTTCATGAAACCAATAATTAAGATAGGCACCCGCGAAAGTCAATTGGCGGTTTGGCAGGCTACTCACGTACAAAACCTCCTGGAACAAAAGGGATTTGAATCCCAATTAATTTATATAAAAAGCGAAGGGGATATTGATATAGTTACCCCGCTATACGAATTAGGCGTACAGGGGATTTTTACAAAAACTTTAGATGCGGCATTATTGAATAACCGGATAGACATTGCCGTCCATTCCATGAAAGACGTACCAACTAAATTAGCCGCCGGATTAAGCCTGGCAGCAGTTTTAAAGAGAGCGTCTTACAAAGATATTTTAGTTTTTAAAGGAGAAAGGGAGAAAATTGAAGAGAAATTAAATTCGGCCCATTCCGCATTTACCATTGCAACAGGCAGTGTACGCAGAAAAGCACAATGGCTCAAAAGATACCCAAATCACCGGATTGAAAACCTTCGGGGAAATGTAAATACACGGTTGAGGAAAATAGAAGAAAACGATTGGAACGGTGCAATATTTGCCGCTGCCGGGCTCGAACGAATTCATCTACGCCCTGAAAATTCAATTGACCTGGATTGGATGCTTCCCGCGCCTGCACAAGGCGCTATTGCAATTGCCTGCAGGAATAATGATGAAATTATTTTCAATGCATGTCAATTATTAAATGATGAACACGCTGAAATTTGTACAAAGGAAGAACGTGGTTTTTTACGGGCACTCTTAGGTGGATGTTCAACGCCAATAAGCGCTTTGGCAATTATCAAAAACAATTCAATTATTTTTAAAGGCAATATTTGCAGCCCTGATGGAAAAGAAATATTTGAAATAAAAAAAGAAGTTGCTATAGAAAAAAATAATAATTTAGGTGAAATGGCTGGTAAAGAATTATTACAAAATGAAAAAGTGCGCAGAATTATTGAAGATATAAAAAATGCAAAATAAAATTCAAATATTATGTACAAAAAAAATCAGCAATTCATTTATCCAACTTGCTGAAGAAAATAATATTTCTATTGATGAATTGAATTTTATTAAAACTGAAGAATCAGTTTCAGAGGAAATAAGAAAAAGAATTCTCGAATTATCAAAGCAAAATATCACTGCGATTTTTACCAGTTCCAATGCAGTAAATGCAGTGGAAAAGATAGTTTCGGGCCGCCTAAACTGGAAAATATATTGTACCGAACCTGGCACAAAGAAAAATATTGAAAATGCTTTTGAAAATGCTTCGGTTGCAGGTTCAGCAACAGATGCAACAGAACTTTCCGAAATAATTATTGGAGATAACCCGGTAAAACAAATTGTATTTTTTTGTGGAAATCAAAGAAGGGATCTTTTACCGGATAAGCTAAATGCCAACGGAATCCGTGTGGAAGAATTGATCGTTTATAAAACAATTGCGAATCCACGTTTAGTTTCTAAAAACTATGATGGTATCTTATTTTTTAGCCCGAGTGCTGTAAGAAGTTTTTTTTCAATAAATGAAATTCAATCTGAAACGATTCTATTCAGCATTGGAAAAACAACGGCAGAAGAAGTGAAAAATTATTCAAATAATGCAACCATAATTTCAGATATTCCGGATACTAAAAAATTAATAGCTGAAGTAATAAAACATTTCAGCACCATAAAAAATATTTAAATGAGTGAATTAAAAAATGATTTTTTATTAAGAGCTTTAAGACAGGAAAAGGTAGAACGGCCACCGGTTTGGATGATGCGCCAGGCAGGAAGGTATTTACCGGAGTACATGAAGCTTCGTGAAAAATATGATTTCTTCACGCGCGTTCAAACTCCTGAACTGGCAGCAGAAATTACTTTGCAGCCAATACAAAGTATAGGCGTAGACGCAGCAATTATTTTTTCAGATATTCTTGTAATTCCACAAGCAATGGGCGTGGAAGTTTTGATGGAAGAAGGAAAAGGGCCTTCATTACCGAATGTGATCAAAACAGAAAAAGACATTAATTGTTTGTTTACTGACGCGGTGGAAGAAAAACTGAATTATGTAATGAAAGCTTTGGCATTAACCAAACAGGAATTAAACGGAAGCGTACCCTTGATAGGTTTTGCGGGAGCCCCGTGGACTATTTTGTGTTATATGGTGGAAGGAAAAGGGAGCAAAACATGGGAAAAAGCAAAGCAGTTTTGTTTTACCCAGCCTGAACTTGCCCATAAGCTATTGCAAAAAATTACTGACACGACAATAAACTATTTAAAGGCTCAAACGAAGGCTGGCGCTGATGTGGTACAGGTTTTTGATAGTTGGAGCGGTTGTTTAAGCCCTGAAGATTTTAAACAATTTGCCCAACCCTATTTAATTCAGATTTCGGATGCTTTGAAAGATGATGCCCCTGTTATTTTGTTTCCAAAAGGAAGCTGGTATGCATTAAAGGAATTGAGCGAAAGCAGCGCTTCAGGCCTTGGAATTGATTGGTGTATTTCCCCTAAAACAGCCAGGGAAATGACCGCAAATAAAATAACCTTGCAAGGAAATTTTGATCCTGCAAAATTATTATTGCCTGTTGCTGAAATAAAAAAAGAAGTAAAAAAAATGATTAGTGAATTTGGTGTACAAAAATACATTGCCAATTTAGGCCATGGAATTACACCAAACATTCCGGTTGATCATGCAAAGGCTTTTGTAGACGCAGTGAAAGAATGGTCCATTATTATTGGTTAATTGAATGGTGAAATTCATACTATTTTAATTTTTTTTTAAATGAGTATTAAAGAAGACTGGATAGAATATATTGAAGGGCTTCAAAACCGTATCTGTATTGCTTTGGAAGAAGCAGACGGGAAATCCAGATTCATTGAAGAAAAGTGGGAAAGAGCGGAAGGCGGTGGAGGAAAAACAAGGGTAATTTCTAATGGAAATGTTTTTGAAAAAGGCGGTGTAAATACTTCTGTGGTTTTTGGCGATGTTTCAGAAGCCATGAAAACTCAATTAAAGATTGATGGCGCAAAATGGTTTACCTGCGGATTAAGCTTAGTGCTTCATCCTTTAAACCCTTTTGTCCCAACAGTTCATTGTAATTACCGCATGTTTGAATTGTACAATGAAAAAGACGAAGTAATTGACCGCTGGTTTGGCGGTGGCACAGACCTTACTCCCTATTATTTATTTGAAGAAGGCGCCAGGCATTTTCATCAAACTTATAAAAATGTTTGTGACGAATTTGATTTGAATTTTTATCCAAAATTTAAAAAAGATTGCGACGAATATTTTGTGAACAGCCACAGAAATAATGAGCGCCGGGGCATTGGCGGAATATTTTATGATTATCAAAGGCCAGATGAAAAACACGATGTAAATTTTTGGGTTGATTTTGGAAAAGCCTGCGGCAACGCATTTATTTCATCTTATTTGCCCATAGTAGAAAAACGCAAAATTTGTTCGTTTACTGCCGAAAATAAATATTGGCAGGAAATAAGAAGAGGGCGTTATACTGAGTTTAATCTAATCCACGACCGCGGCACTTTATTTGGTTTAAAAACAAACGGTAGAACAGAAAGTATTTTAATGAGCCTGCCCCCTACTGTTCGGTTTGATTATAATTATCAACCAGAAAAAGGAAGTGAAGAAGAGCGATTGCAGGAGGTTTGTTTGAATCCGGAGGAATGGGTAAATTAAAAGAAATACGAAAATTTCTGGTAAATTTGTAAAAAATAAAAAAATGGTTCTTACAGATAAAAAACAAGCTTTATTGGAAATAATAAACGATGCCGATGAAAAACTTGTAAGCCTGATGATTGCTTTGGCAAATGAATATAATGATGAAGATTATATTTATTCAAAAGAGGAATTGGCTTTTTTTAAGAAACGCAGAAACGCCTTTCTTGAAAATGATAAGAAAGGATATACTGTAGAAGAAGCGCATGAGAAAATTCGTAGAAACTATAAAAATGGAGTATAATATTATTATTTCTATTGAAGCAGAAAAAGATACAAACGATGCTTATTGTTATTATGAAGACCAGCAACCAGGATTGGGAGAACGCTTTCTTAATGAGCTATCCCATTTCTATAACAAATTAAAGCAACATCCCAAATATTATTCTTTTACTTCTGAAAACAAAACAAACCGTTCAGTTGCTTTAAAAATTTTCCCATATAAAATCGTCTATGAAATAGAAGATGAAAAATTGTATGTTTTTGCAGTTTACCATTTTCGCCAAAATCCTGATAATTTATTTAAAAGATTATAAAAAATGTTTTTACAAAAAAGATATAGAATTTTAAGAAGCAATCCTGCCATCAGAAATATGGTAGCAGAAACAACACTTACTCCTGCGGATTTTATCGCGCCATTATTTATTGATGAAGGAGAAAATGTAGTTTATGAAATTCCGTCTATGCCCGGCTATTACCGCCGTTCGCTTGATGGAACTATAAAAGAGATAAAAGAATTGTGGGGAATGGGAATTAAAAGTGTTTTACTTTTTATAAAAGCCCCCGACGAATTAAAAGACAATACCGGCAAAGAATCATGGAACCCGGATGGGCTGATGCAAAGAAGTATCAAAGCAATAAAAGATGCCGTTCCGGAAATGGTAGTAATGACCGATGTTGCCTTAGACCCTTACTCTTCTTACGGGCATGACGGCATTGTTGAAAACGGAGAAATCGTAAATGACCCAACAGTAGAAGCTTTGGTAAAAATGAGCCTGAGCCATGCAAAAGCAGGCGCTGATTTTGTGGCACCAAGTGACATGATGGACGGCAGAATCGGGGCAATCCGTGAAGCGTTTGAGCAAAATAATTTTACCAAAACAGGAATCATGGCGTACAGCGCAAAATATGCTTCCTGCTTTTATGGCCCATTCAGGGATGCGTTGGATTCTGCACCGGGATTTGGAGATAAAAAAACTTACCAGATGGATTATGCCAACCGGATTGAAGCAGTTAAAGAAGCACTGATGGATGAGCAGGAAGGCGCGGATATTGTAATGGTAAAACCTGCAATGGCTTACCTGGATATTATCCGTGAAGTAAAAAATAGTGTACATATCCCAGTTAGTGCTTATCATGTTAGTGGTGAATATGCATTAATAAAAGCTGCATCAAAAATGGGTTGGATCAATGAAGAGAAAGCAATTCTTGAAAGCCTTACTTCTATTAAAAGAGCAGGCGCTAGTTTAATTGCCACTTATTTTGCAAAAGATGCGGTGAAGTTGCTGGGGTGAATAGTGGATGGTGAATAGTAAGTGAAGCCCCGTTTTTTCATTTTAATTAATTTTAGCTATCTAAATATGAACATTTCAAACAGTATCAGATTATTTCAAAGAGCCCAAAACTCCATTCCCGGCGGCGTAAATTCCCCTGTCCGTGCTTTTAAAAGTGTTGGAGGAACTCCCCTTTTTATAAAATCTGCAAAAGGCGCTTACCTTTTTGATGAAGATGGAAATAGATACATTGATTATATAAACTCATGGGGGCCGATGATTTTGGGCCATGCTTATGAACCTGTTGTAAAATCAATACAGGAAAAAGCAAAAGATTCTACCTCTTTTGGTGCGCCAACTGAATTGGAAATTGAGATGGCAGAGTTGATAAAAAACATGGCGCCAAATGTTGATCTCGTGCGCATGGTAAGTAGTGGAACAGAGGCATGCATGAGCGCCATTCGTTTGGCGAGAGGTTACACCGGTAGAAATAAATTTATCAAATTTGAAGGTTGTTATCACGGGCACGCGGATTGCTTTTTAGTAAAAGCAGGAAGCGGAATGGCGACATTAAATATTCAAACTGTTCCTGGGGTAACTGCCGGAGTTGCTAATGATACTCTCACGGCTCCTTATAATAATTTAGCCGCAGTTGAAAAATTAATTGAAGAAAATAAAAATGAAATTGCTGCGATTATTGCTGAGCCCATTGTTGGTAACATGGGCTGCGTTCCTCCACAGCAAGGGTTCCTGGAAGGATTAAGAAAAATATGCGATGAAGAAAAAATCATTTTTATTTTTGATGAAGTAATGACAGGATTTCGTTTAGCGCCCGGTGGCGCACAGCAAAATCTGAATATCAATGCTGACCTTATCACTTTTGGAAAAGTAATTGGTGGAGGTTTACCAGTTGGTGCTTTTGGAGGAAAAAAAGAAATTATGGAACATATTGCTCCAATAGGAAACGTTTACCAGGCAGGCACTTTAAGTGGAAACCCCATTGCAATGATCGCCGGCTTTACGATGCTGAATGAATTAAAAAACAATCCTTCTATTTATACAGAGCTTGATGAAAAAACAGCTCGGCTTGAAAAAAGTTTGAACGATATTTTAGCTGCAAAAAATATTCCGCATCGAATTAATCGTGTTGGCAGTATGATGAGCATCTTTTTTACAAACGAAGAAGTAATTGATTTTGATTCCGCATCAAAAACAGATATAAATATTTTCAACAAATTCTTTCATCACATGCTGGACAATGGAATTTATTTGCCTCCTTCAGCTTATGAAAGTTGGTTTATTAGTAATGCTTTAAGTTCAGAAGATATTCAGAAAACATTGGATGCTGTAGAGAGCTTTAGTTTGTAAAAAATCAAGCGTAACAGTAAACCAACAAATAATAAGGATTCCTATTTTACATTTTAAGGATTCCACCAGTAAGTAAACTTCAATAATATTGCCCTGTTCCTGACTGCAAACGGCGTTATCAAATAATTATCGGTATAGACAAGATACAGGTCTGACGCTGGTTTGTAACGCCATTGGAACCGTGCATTGATATTCGTATTGTTCAATTGTTGGTTGTATTGAACATACGTTGTAAAGAATAATTTCGTAGTTAAAGTAAGGTCAACTTTTGGGCCAACCAACCAAAATGAAGTATGTCCCCATGGAGCAGGAAGTTCCAATTCGTTATAGGATGCGGCCAAACTTAAGTTTAGTATGGGTTGAAAACGAAAACCAAGTTGTGTACTTACCGTATATTTTCGCCCGTTGGCATAATAACCCCCATACCTAAACGAAAAACTATAATTAAAAAGGCTTTGTGGTTTTGAAACAAAATCAACGCCAGCCGTTTGCCATGAATATTTTGAATTGTACAATAAAGAATCTTTACCACTGTTCGTCGGGTCAAAAGGAAAAAGAACTTTTACATAATCATCCATCAATACACCGGTAAGTGTGGCTTTATTTCTAAAAGTAACCAGGTAATCCAGTACATTTTCATGATCGGTTTGATCAAAATTCTTATTAAAATAATAGGTTGAAATAAATTGAGGGCCATGCGTTAAAACACTTCCTCCTTTGGGAAAGAAATTGTAAGAAACCTGCGGGTTCAATTTGATATAATTGATGCGTGGAACATAGCCCACTTCTGCGTTATAATTGCTTCCAACCGACTCATAGGCGGCACCTACAATCCATTTCTTCCCGGTATATTTAAGGTTGCCTGCGTGAGTAAAACTGTTTGAACTTTTATCGGGGGAAAACGATTTTAAAAGCAATAATTTACCAGTCCACGAATTATTAGAAGAAGCAAGGTTGTATTCAAATCCCAGGTTACGGTTGTAAAGAGAATATTTTTGTGACAAAGAATCCTTTGGTGAGGTATAATTTACTGATTGCTTATTAACGAAAAGAACATTAATGTTAGAGCGTGAGAAAACCCTTCTCTGTAACGCAGCCACAGCGAAATTTTGAGCCGGCAAACCAATGTCGTTTTGTTTTGCCGTTTCCATATCCATTACAGTCATCCGCCATTCTTTATTAAGGTTTCCACTTAATCTTCCTCCATAATTAATTGGAATTCCCAAGCCGATGCGGCGCGAAAAAAAAGGCCGTATATCTGAATAACCAAAGTTGTTTATCTGGTCGCCATTTTCAAGAAAAAACTGCCTCCGTTCCGGAAAAAATAATTCATACCTATCAAGATTAGTAACCTGCTGATCCACTTCTACCTGCGAAAAATCCGGGTTAACTGTCAGGTCCAGGTTTAATGAAGACGTTACAGCCACTTTTGCATCTAAGCCTAATTCGTGTTTAAAATCTGATGAAGAAGGCGGAATATCTTCTTTTGTTATCCCTGTTAACAGATGCGGAATAAGGGAAACATTTCCTTTTTGAACTGGAGGCGCTTTATCCCAGACAAGTGAACCTGTATATGCCAGGGCGGCTGTTGGAAACTGCCTTGGAATAGGAGTCCAGCTTGACTTTTCCGTAGTCTTTAAATCATTTCTGCTGAAGTTGATGCCCCATTTTATAACCCCATTTTTGTATCGGAGCGTTTTAAAAGGAATTGCCATTTCCAACACCCAGCGGCCGGGATAATGTTTCACAGCAGAAACCCATTTATTATCCCAGTTTAAATCAACAGAACCGCCCTCATACATCAATCCATCCCATTGCGCGTTTTCCGGATTAGTACCAAAAGCAAACCCATCCGTCTGGTCGTCAAAAGGGTCTATAAAAACAATAAAATTATCATTATTTACAAAGTTCCAATCCCTTCTTAGAGATTCTACTATTTCATCTTTGCGTGGAGCATCAAAGCATTTTGCCAACAGGTAGAGATTTGTATTATCATAAGTCATCTCTACCTCTGTTTTTACTTTCGCAAGGCTTGTATCCATTGGAAGTACCATGAAAAAATTCTTTGCTACCTCCGCATTTTTCCAAACAGCTTCATTGTCAATACCGTCAATTGTAATCTTTTCGGTGGTAGGAAATATGTGTAATTGATAAGCAGCATTCTTCTTTTGAGCAAATAAAGCTGTACTTAACAGCAATGCGTAAACGCAAAATAAATATTTCATCAAAGCAGTAAATTTTTATAAAATCTAATTCTAAAAATTAATTATTCAAAGAAACAGTATCATAAATTACAACCCTATTCCACAAATGCGAACATTCGTCAATGAATTTTAAATGGATGGGGTCGGTTTGATAAATATCCTGGCCTTCCGCATTTTCAAATAATAAAAGCCATGATGCGGAATAACTTGTATCAATTACACTCCTATTTGTATTTGCAGGCATCCCAATATGGAAATCTTTTATAGTTGGTGCCTTAGAAAGTTTTTTTAAACCTTCAATAAGTTGTTCAAGAGCTTCCTTGCTTTCGGGGTCCTTCAGCCAAAAAAATACGTGGTGGATAAAACGATTCTTTTCAATAATCATAAAAACTGTTTTGATAATTTTAAAAGTATCAAACTTAATTCATATTTCTTTTTGAATAATAAAAAAATTCCAAACTTTGAAATGAATTTAAAAATTCCTATTTATTTAATAACTTTCACTTTCAATAATTTCAAGAATTTTTTTTGAGCCTACTAATTTTCAAATTCTAATTTAAAAAAAAATCACATGCAAAAATCATCACCATCATCAAGGAGGAAATTTATAAAACAACTTACTGGTACAACTCTCGCACTTGGTGTAGGGCCATTGTCTTCATTGGCTGCACAGGAAAAATTGGAAACGCAAATTCTTCAATATCAAAAAAAGGTTTCTTCTAATGATGTGATAAATATTGCTATAATAGGAATGGGAATTATGGGAAACCATAATGCTGTATCCTCGTTGGAGGTGCCGGGAGTAAAGATAGTTGCAGCCTGTGATCTTTATACCGGAAGGTTGGAAAGGGCTAAAGAATTATATGGCAAAGATATTTTTGTAACCAATGATTACCGGAAAATATTACAACGCAAAGATATTGATGCTGTGATCATAGCCACCTGCGACCAATGGCATGCGCGCATTACCAAAGACGCGTTGAAAGCTGGCAAGCATGTGTATTGCGAAAAACCTATGGTACATTATATCAGTGAAGGCCTGGATGTTATCAAAGCGCAAAAAGAAAGCGGAAAAGTATTACAGATAGGCAGCCAATACGTGAGTAATATAGTTTTTCATAAAGCACATGAATTATATAAGTCTGGCGAAATTGGAAAACTGAATATGGTAAATGCTGTGTATGACCGCCAGGATGCATTAGGGGCCTGGGAATACACTATGCCAACTGATGCGTCACTTGAAAAGGTCGACTGGGACAGGTATATTGAAGGAATGAAAAAAATTCCTTATGACCCTAAAAAGTTTTTTTGGTGGAGAAATTACCGCGAATTTGGAACAGGTGTAGCAGGAGATTTATTTGTTCACCTGCTTTCGGGAACACACGTAATCACCGATTCGATTGGCCCGGAGAAAATTTATGCATCTGGCCAGTTGTGTTATTGGAAAGATGGGCGTAATGTACCCGACCTGATGGCAGGCATTATGCAATACCCTGAAAGGCCCGAGCATTCGCCTTTTCAACTTACACTACAGGTTAATTTTGTAAGTGGTACCGGTGGCTCCGAAACAACGCGCTTTGTTGGCGATGAAGGAACTATTGTCATTAATGGAGGAGGGCTTACTGTACACCACAGTAAAATGCCTGAAGCACCTGGCATTGGTGATTGGGACGCCTTGGAAACCTATCCCGAAGCAATGCAAAAGGAATTGCTAAAGCGCTACAACGAAAAATATTCTCCCGAGCAACAAAAGAGGCATGACAAACCAGATTTGATTTACAAAGCTCCAGCAAATTTTGACCCGGCACTGCAGCATCATATCAATTTTTTTGACAGCGTTAGAAATGGAACTCCTGTAGTAGAAGACGGTGTATTTGGTTTTAGGGCAGCAGCACCAGCTCTTGCCTGCAACGAAAGCTATTTTAATAATAAAATAATCCATTGGGACCCGAAAGAAATGAAACTGAAAGAAAGTTAGTTATTGCGTTGGCCTTGGTTCTCCATTTCCATAGCGCGAGATTTTAGGAAAATCTATCTTTTACAATTTTGTTAAACCCTGCTTTTCACTTCGTTTTGAAATAGATTTCTAAAAATTTAAAGCACTGTTGTATTACCTTTATACTGAAAGGAAATATATTTATTTACTTGTTCTTCTTTAACCTAAAAAACATATTATGGCAAACCCGGAAGAAATAAAAAACAGTTACATTGATTATGTTCTCACCAATGGGGAACAGCCAAAATCAGTTTACAATTTTGCAAAAAAACTTAAAATTACAGAAGCCGCTTTTTATAAATTTTATGGCTCTTTTGATGCGATTGAAAAATCTGTTTGGGAAGATATAACTATAGCTACCATTCTTAAAATAAAAGAACAGGAAGTGTGGCAGAAATATACCAGCCGCGAAAAAATGCTTTCATTCTTTTATAGCTATTTGGAATTATTAAAATCGAAACGGAGTTTTATTATTTACACTTTAAAAAAACATCCAAAGAGGATAACAACACCCGATGTTTTGACAGGAGCTAAATCTGAATTTCTTAATTTTTCAGAAGATGTGATCAATGAAGGCCTTGATAGTGGCGAGTTGACGGATAGGAAATTCTTTAGCAAACGTTATAAAGATGCTTTGTGGGTACAGTTTGCATTTATTATAAATTTCTGGATGGATGATGACAGCAAAGATTTTGAAAAATCAGATGAAGCAATTGAAAAAGGTATCAATGTCTCTTTTGATTTATTTCAAAGATCACCAATTGATAACCTTTTTGAATACGGTAAATTTTTAACCCAAAACAGCAAGTTTAGAGAAAAAATGGGAATTTAAAAGCAGCTATGAAAACGCAGGAATCAATGCCAACCACCAAAGTGGAACGATCTGCGAAATTTGTAAAAACAGGTTTTCGCATCGGTGGCAATTATGTAAAACACTATTCAAAAAAATTATTCAATCCCGATCTTTCGCGTGATGAATTAAATGAAGACAATGCGGAGGATATTTATAATTCTTTAAGCCAGTTAAAAGGTTCCGCATTAAAAATTGCGCAAATGCTGAGCATGGATAAAAACGTGCTCCCAAAGGCTTACATAAATAAATTTTCTCAATCACAATACAATGCCCCGCCACTTTCCGGGCCGTTGATAGTAAAGACTTTTACAAAAAGTTTTGGGAAAATGCCTAATGAAATATTTGACACTTTTAATTTAAATTCAATACAGGCAGCTTCTATCGGGCAGGTTCATGAGGCAACTTTAAACGGGAAAAAGCTGGCTGTCAAAGTGCAGTACCCTGGAGTTGGAGAAAGCATTTCTTCTGACCTAAAACTGGTAAAACCTATTGCATTCCGACTGATTGGAATGAGTGAAAAGGAATTGAATATTTATATAAAAGAAGTGGAAGAGCGTTTACTGGAAGAAACGGATTATGAATTGGAAGTGCGCCGTTCGATAAAATTTTCAAAGGCTTGCGGAAAGCTAAAAAATACCGTTTTCCCAAATTATTACCCCAAACTTTCTTCTTCGAAAATTATCACAATGGATTGGATGGAAGGATTGCATTTAAAAGAATTTTTAGCAACCAATCCTTCGCAGGAATTAAAAAATAAAATTGGGCAGGCATTATGGGATTTTTATAATTTTCAGCAACACGAATTGCGGGCAGTACATGCAGACCCTCACCCGGGAAATTTTTTAATAACCCCGGATGAAAAATTAGCAGTGATAGATTTTGGTTGCATCAAAGAATTGCCCGAAGATTTTTATAATCCGTTTTTCGGATTGATCTTTCCTGATATGATGACTGATAAAGAGGCAACAATAAAGGGTTTCAGGGAATTGGAAATGATCCAGCCAAACGATAATAAAAAACAGTTAGAGTTTTATTATAAAGCTTATAAAGAAATGATCTCGCTCTTTGCTCTTCCTTACATCAGCAAAACTTTCGATTTCAGTAAACCGGAATTCTTTGAAAAATTATATGCCTGGGGCGAAAAAATTGCCAAAATGCCTGAGTTTAAACAACCACGAGGCGTGAAGCATTTTATTTATGTAAACAGAACCAATTTCGGATTATATACTTTACTCAATGAATTGAACGCAACCGTCCGCACTGATACTTTTCAGCCTCATTTTTAGAATCTGGAATAGAAAATAGAAATATAGATTATTTGTCCGTTTACTACTGGTTTATCATCTTCAAATTATTTCCTAAAAAATTTCTTTTGGAGAAAGAATATTCGTAAATTACTTTCCCTTTTCAACCCAAAAAATAAATATGCAACGAAGAAAATTTTTGCAGCATTCAATTCTTACTATTGGGGCAATAAGTTTGGGAAAACAAAAAATCTTAAGTGCAATGAAAGTTGAACCCTGGAAAATACAAATGCTTACCCACGATATAGGGATTTTTACTGAAAGAGGCGGCACGATTGCATTTCATTTTTCAAAAGAAGGAATTACAGTAATTGACGCACAATTCCCTGATACTGCCCAACACCTGATTGAGGAATTGAAAAAAAGAAAAAGCGAACCTTTTCACCTTCTTATAAATACTCACCACCATGGCGACCATACATCAGGTAATATTGCATTTAAAGGCCTTTTAAGCACAGTGGTAGCACATGAAAATTCTTTAATCAATCAAAAAAAAGTAGCAGTTGCCAACAAAACTGAAGACAAACAATTGTACCCAAACCTCACATTTGGAAAAGAATTGAATAGAAATATAGGGAAAGAAAAAGTGAGTTTAAATTACTATGGAGCAGGCCATACAAATGGTGATTCAGTAATTCACTTTAAACATGCGAATATCGCCCATGTAGGAGACCTGGTTTTTAACCGCCGCCATCCTTTTGTTGACAGGAGTGCGGGTGCCAACATTCAAAGCTGGATCAACGTATTAGATTTAACTTTGAAAAATTTTGATAACAAAACCATTTTTGTTTGCGGCCACTCAGGAGAAAATTATGATGTAAAAGGGACAAAGGATATGTTGCTTTATTTCCAGGACTACCTTGGGAATGTATTGAAATTGGTAGAGTATGGAATAAAAGAAGGCAAATCAAAGGAAGAAATTTTAAAAGCCACTGAAATTCCCGGTTCGCCCGATTGGAAAGGCGATGGCATAGAAAGGCCACTTACCGCTGCATACGAAGAATTAACTAACGTTTAGTTTTCAAAATAAATAATCATTTTGAAGATTTGCCCTTTTCTTTTTTTATCCGAAAATAAGTCTAACATACAAACTTTAGGTTGAGTGGCTAAAGAAATATTTTCTTTCTTATAAGCAACAGTGATGCATAAACGAAGTTTGCTTTTTTAGAAAAAGTAAAGAATTTGATTTCTAAACAGAGGGGGGCAATTCAACTATAATTTAACGTGAGTTCGATATAAGAAGTATATAATTCATTTATTAAGATTAATAAATAATTACAATTATATTACAATGTAAATCAA
>Ga0207933_1000733_pt1 | contig 28949 bp, 24 predicted proteins | sample NGESurdeep092012_4_FD_184488 | JGI IMG/M metagenome (GOLD analysis project Ga0207933, IMG submission 184488) | Arctic peat soil microbial communities from Barrow, Alaska - NGEE Surface sample F53-3 deep-092012 (SPAdes) | ecosystem: Environmental > Terrestrial > Soil > Wetlands > Peat ... | reverse complement strand
ATCGTATGCAGCCCGAGTTGTAGTTCCTTTTGGATCATTTCCGGAATCGGCAGAGCCCATTCGAATGCTAAATGCCGGTATACATAAGGTAATAAGAATGAGAGCTCCAGCTACTGCATAGCGAATCGGCTTGCGTTGAATTCCAGCGGCCCAGCGAGCCCAACCACCGGTCTCGATATCGTGGGTCGTTTTACGTCGACCCGGGATTGAGAGCCGATCGACACCGTGTCCAACCATAGATAACAACGCGGGTAGCAATGTGATTGCTGCTGTCATTGTTACAAGAACCGATAACGCTGCAGCAATTGCGACACCGTAAAGAAAACTGACGTGAATGGTAAAGAGTCCAAGAAGAGCTATGCAGACAATGATTCCAGCAAAGAGAACGGCGCGGCCAGATGTTTTAACTGCGGTTTTAACTGAATCTTCAACGGATGCTCCGCCATGTAATTCTTGCCGAAACCTAGTGACAATAAAGAGCGCGTAATCGATTCCAACGCCTAGCCCAACAAGCGCCGCTAATAATGGAGCAAAGGAGGCAGTAGAAACGAGATGGCTCATTAGCGCAACAGCGCTAGACAAGATTACAAGACCAATTACGGCGACTAGAAGTGGAATTAACGTTGCGACAACGCTGCCAAAAGTAACGAACAAGATGACGGCCGCTGCTAAAAGGGCGATACCTTCGGAGGAACCAGGTTTGGCTTGATTGGCTTGTTGTATCACGTTTCCAAGTAATTCGATTTGAAGAGTGGAACTCTCAAAACTCTGCGCGTTTTTAACGATTGCTTTGACAGCGGGTATTGGCACCGCGTTACCGAGGCTATCTAAATAAACGGTTGAAAATGTGACAGTTCCATCTTTGCTGATGGCCGAAGAGTGTGGGGTGAAGGGAGATTGAACCGAAATCACGTGTGCAAGAGTCCGCAGTTTGGCATCAACGGGATCTACTTCAGCTTGCGTAACGGGTGCGCCGTTCGTTCCAGCAAACACAACTTGGATGCTCGCGCCCTTTTCACCTGGGTTATGTGCGGTCAAGAGATCTAAAGCAATTTTGCTCTGAGTATTTGGCAACGTAAATGAATCACTATATGCGGAACCTACTTTTTGGCTCCAGCTGAAGATTCCGATGAGAAGAATGACCCAGATCAGAGCGGTCAATTTGCGGTGTTTATAAACGATTCCAGCTAGACCGGACATGGGAACCTCATCATTTTTATTTGATTATTGGACCAGCCAAGCGTATTTCATTCCTGGTGACGCCGCCATTTAGCTAAGCGGTTAATGGATTTAATAGACTACGCGTACTTAATAGTCACGAAAATTCGTATCGATAAAAATATTAACTCCGACATTTCCTACCACAACTTGAAAATCCCGACAATAGCTCCGTGGTACTCTGATTTATTGTGAAAAAAGAGCCAAAAACTCGTCCACCATCAATGATTGATGTGGCAAAGCATGCGGGCGTTTCTCATCAAACGGTCTCTCGAGTAGTAAATAACGAAAAGTATGTCACCGAAGGCACTCGCTCTAAGGTCTTAAAATCGATTGAAATTTTAGGATACCGCCCTAATTCGGCGGCTCGCGCCTTAGTTACAGGCGATACATCATCTATTGGGATAATTGGGTACAACACCAAATTGTATGGCCCGGCATCGACCATGCATGCGCTTCAAGGTAAAGCAAGAGATTTAGGGTATGACGCTCATGTTATTTCATTAGAATCCCTGACGCAGGAGTCGATTATCGAAGCAATTACGGAGCACTCATCGAGTGGCGTAAAGGGCATCATCATTAATGTTCCCTACATTCAGGAATTTTCTATCCGTGAAATTAATCGAATAAATATTCCTAAAGTTTTTGTCGAGGGACCAACAGAAAATAATTTGCACTCGGTAAATATTGACCAAGTTTTTGGGGCTCATAGAGCGGTTCAATTCTTGATTGAAAATGGTCATAAAAGAATTGCACACATATCTGGTCCAAGAAATTGGTTTGAAACTGAGCAACGTGTAATGGGGTGGGAATCGACACTGGCCAAAAATAAATTGCAGGCCTCCGTTCTCATCGAAGGTGACTGGTCACCACAGTCTGGATATAACGCCGCTTGTGAAATTATAAAAGAGGGTAGTTCAACTGCAATCTTTTGCGGAAACGATCAGATGGCTTTCGGTGTATACAAAGCTGCTTACGATTCTAATTTAGAAATCGGAAAGGATTTAAGTATTGTGGGTTTTGATGGTTTGCCAGAATCAGAATTTTTTAGTCCAGGGCTAACAACAATTTTTCAAGATTTTGATGATATGGGGAGAGCCAGCTTCAATATGTTGCACGACATACTCTCAAAAACTGGGAATCAAAGAAGTAATATATTAATTGAACCGAAACTAGTCGTCAGAGCTAGTGTTGGGAGTCCGCGTTAGCCTTGCGTTGTTATAAGAACGTTATAGGAAATGCTCGGAAAATCTATTGACTGAGGCCGCAATTGAGAGTATTTTCCGACGTTGTTAACGTTAACAAAAAACACGTTAACGTTCCTCATCGATGAGGTCCAAAAATTGGAGGATGTAAATGCGTAAATCTCGATTTTACGTCGGTATTACAGGTGCTGTTCTCTTATCGGCAACTGTGCTAACTGGCGTTACTGCAACTTCTGCGAACGCAGCGGGTCGTTGGTGCACAGGTGTAAAGATTGTTGGATTTCCTGGCGGTCCTGCTGGTGGTGCTTTCGCCATTAACGTTTACAACGGCATGGTTCAAGCTGCAAAAGACCTTGGCCCACGCATGAAATATTACTGGTCTAACTGGGATCCAAACCTTGCGACCACACAGTTCACTCAAGCCATTGCCCAAAAGCCAGATGCAATTGTTGGAATCATTGGTCAAATTGGCGATGCCTCAGCTGATCCGCTTATTGCCAAAGCATGGGCCCAAGGAACAATCATTGAGAATGCAAACGATGGCCTTACTATCGCCGATGCCAAGTACAACGCACAGGGCCAAGGCTATGTTGGCGCAACTAATTACACGGCTGGACAATCACTTGGCAATGAAGTTATTAAGCGTGATGCATTGGTAAAGGGCGATGAAGTATTCGTATGGGGACTTAAGGGTGCTGCTGGCGACCGAGCAAAACGCACAATCGGTATCCTCGACGCGCTTACTGCAGCTGGCATGAAGATTGACTATCAGGAAATCGACCAAGCAACTAATACAAGTGCTTCTGCAGGTACACCTACATTCGTCGGTGAGCTTGCAGCACACCCAGGTATCAAAGCTGTGATCATCGATCATGGTGGCGTTACTTCAGCTGCTCAGACATTCCTAAAAGCAGCCGGACTTGCTCCAGGAAAGATATATGTAGCTGGTTTTGATATGTCTCCTGCTACTGCAACAGCTATTGAAGGCGGATGGGTGAGTCTGGTAATTGATCAACAGGAATGGCTACAAGGCTATATTCCCGTTCTCAATGCTTGCCTTACAAAGAAGTTTGGCTTCTCGGGACTTAATGTCAATACTTCTGCCGGATTTGTCGATAAGTCAAACATCAAAATGATTGCACCTTTGGCGAACTTGGACATCCGTTAAACCTTTCGAAAATCGTAAAGGTATATAGTGACGATTGATCGAGTGTCATTTTGACACTCGATCAATCTATAAATAAGAGAGGTTTACATTGAATTCCCAGGTGCCCGTAATCGAATTGAAAAATGTTACGAAGACTTTTGGAGAGGTTCGCTCACTCTCAGGAGTAAATTTACAAATCTATCCAGGCGAAATCGTCGGCCTACTTGGAGATAACGGTGCGGGTAAATCGACTCTTGTGAAGACCATTATGGGTTTCCATGAGCCAGATTCCGGCGGAGAAATTTGGTTTAAAGGCAAGCAGATAACTGGCTGGAGTGTGGCGAAAGCTCGAAGCCTTGGAATCGAAACAATTTATCAAGAGCGAGCACTCTGTGAACAGCAGCCAATCTGGCGAAATATGTTCATGGGTCGTGAAATTAAAAATAAATATGGTGCTCTCGATGTAAAGAAAATGAAAGAAGAAGCATCACGTTTAATGAGTGAACATATGGGTTTCACCTCCAATGCCGTCCATCCAGATAATCCGGTCATCACAATGTCTGGTGGCGAAAAGCAGGGTGTTGCCATTACCCGTGCGCTTCATTTCGACGCAGAGTTAGTTATTTTGGATGAGCCGACCGTTGGCCTATCACTCTCCGAAACGAAGAAAACTTTAGATTTCGTACAAAATATAAAGAAGAGTGGACGCTCTGCCATTTTCATTGACCACAACATCTTTCATATTTACCCTGCCGTTGATCGCATGATCGTCCTTGATCGTGGCAAGGTAGCTGGGATGTATAACAAGAGTGAAATATCCATGGATGATTTGATTGAAAGTATGTATCGGGTAGCTCGAACAGGAACGCTAGAGGAGAAGAAATAAATGTCCGCTGACTTGACGCCGATGAGCATAAAAAATAATGCGGTGCGTCCGCCATCGTTCTGGAGAAGGTTTGGCTTGCAATTTGGTATCTGGTCTGTAGGCATCGTTATGTGGCTAACTTTCGTTGCCGTTGCCCCTGGAGCTTTTACCCACAAAGACATTTATTTAGCGTTTGCCGCTTCAACCCCACAATTTGCGTTAATGGCCATTCCTTTGACGCTCATCGTCATTACCGGAGAAATCGACTTATCCTTTACGTCCATTATGGCACTTTCCACTTGCGCATTTTCTGAGTCCGCAAATAACGGGATTAACGTTTGGCTCTCACTTCTTATCGCTATTGCTGCTGGATGCGCATGCGGTTGGTTTAATGGATTCCTAGTTACCAAATTTGCGATTCCTTCATTGGTCATCACTATTGGAACGCAGTTCCTATTTCTCGGGGTTGATTTAGCCTGGACTAATGGTTCTGGAGTTGCATTCACTGATAGTAAATACGCCACAATCTCCAAATTATTTGTGGGGACAAGTTTTCTAGGAATCCCCAATCCGTTCTGGTGGACAGTTGCGGCGGCGGCGGCTTTATGGTTTGTATTGAATCGTACAAAGTTTGGTGCACACATTTTTCTGACTGGTGATAACAAAACTTCAGCTGAACTCATGGGAGTAAATGTAAAGAGAGTGAAAATCCTCACCTTTGTGATTATGGGTGCATTTTCAGCGATTGCCGGTCTTATGGCATCCCTTCAAATCAGTTATTTTTTCCCAACCGTAGGTTCAGGTTTCTTATTGTATGCGATCGCCGCGGTATTCCTCGGCGGAACGAGTGTATTTGGCGGCACCGGCTCCGTAACGGGCACCTTTGTCGGCGCATTTATTATTGGTGCAATTCAAGCCGGAATTGTTGCTTCGGGAGTAAGTGCTTTCTATACAAATATTTTTTTCGGAGTCGTGATCGTGGTGTCGGTGCTCTTACAAGCGATAATTAGTCGACGCGTTAAGAGTTAGAAATTCGAAAGTGGCGATGATCCCGTCGCCACTCAATCAAGAACTCAATAGACTGGATAGGTGCTTAACAGTCGAGCAACGGTGAGTGAGTTCATTTTTGACTCTGTATCAGCGATGGCTAAAGGTAACTTTTCTATTCTTTCTCCAACCCCTGATTTGCAGGATGTAAAAGGCGTCCATGATTTCCGAGTTGAAATCCGGCGGTTGAGATCAGTCCTCGGGTCCTGCATTTCTTTGCTTGATCCAACTTGGGGGAAGAACTACCTTGATGAATTGAGATGGGTGGATGAAGTGATTTCGCCCGTTAGAAATGTGCAAGCGCTATTGGATCGATTTTCTAGTTACCCAGATTCTATTAGGATTCGGAACGACCAATTATCGGAGCTCCTTCGCGAAGATCTTAAAAAGTGCCAAATGCAACTTCAATTGGGTTTGACTCTGCCAACTTTTCAACAATTTCTTTCGTTCCTAAATTTTGAAACACAGGAGTCAATTCCTTGCTCACATTCAAATGAACTAGTGATTAATTACCTTGAACGCTTCAATGCAACTGCATGGCGAACATTGTCGAAGGCTGCTGTGAAAGCGGATGAAGATGATCTTCATGAAGTTCGGATTAAAGCTAAGAAGGTGAAATATCTTGCAGAAGCATCGATCCCTGTTATTGGAAATTCGTTAAAAAACCATGCAAAAATTGCAGCCAAAATTCAGACGACCCTCGGGTATTTGCAAGACTCAAAGATGATGACTGCTTCGGCTAACTCCTTTGAGATTTTGGAGTATGAGAAAAGGCAGCGCAAACAGATCAAGAATGATTGGAAAAAATTTGTCAAACGGAATTTTTGAGATCAGATCTGACATGAGCAGCATGGCCTCTGCAAATTGCAGGGATCATTCGCATTTTCTTTGAAATGAGAAACTTTTCCGACGATTTCGTGCCAAAAGTGGCATCATCTATCTTCGTACGGGAGTGGTATCCTGCTGATCAGAATTGGTAGAATGGTTGGGTTGAATTGCCGTTAACGCTCGCAAGGAGTGTTTTGTTGGGTTTTGGAGAGGGTCGCATGGTTCGGCGCAAACCCTCAATATACGATGTCGCCAAAGTCGCAGGAGTGTCACATCAAACTGTGTCTCGCGTCCTCAACGTACACGAAAATGTCTCAGGTCCTATGCGGGAAAAAGTTCTTTCGGCAATGGCAGACTTGGAGTTCCGTCCCAATCAGACTGCAAAGGCGTTGGCCACAGGAAAGACATCAACGATTGGCGTCCTAAGTCACAACACCACTTTGTTTGGACCGGCGTCCTTGTTGCATGCCGTCCAGAATTCGGCACGCGAAGTGGGCTATACAGTCAATATCGTTTCCTTAAAATCTATTGACCACCAGTCGATTGTCGAAGGCGTTGAAGAATTGGTTAGAGTCGGAGTTGACGGAATTGTGATCATCGCGCCACTGTCTGAGGGTGATGGACCGTTGCCCCATGTTTCGGATTATTTGCCAGCTGTTCTGGTTGAAGGTGAGCCCATCAGCGCAATTCCATCCATCAATGTTAATCAATTTTCTGGTGCGGCTATGGCGGTTGAACATTTGATTGCGCTCGGACATACGAAGATCGCGCATATCTCCGGGCCAAAAAACTGGTATGAAGCTCAGCAACGATTGAATGGCTGGCGCACAACGTTACTGAATTCTGGACTCAAGGCCGATTTGATTGTCACTGGTGATTGGTCGCCTCAGTCCGGTTATGACGCCGTCAAAGAATTGATGGCACTCGGGAAGCCAACAGCAATTTTCGCCGGCAACGACGGGATGGCACTCGGTGCCCTTAAGGCGCTGAGTGAACTTGGAATCTCCGTCCCCACTCAGATGAGCCTGGTTGGGTTCGACAATATGCCGGAAGCGCCGTTTTTAGTGCCGAGTTTATCCACCGTAAATCAAGATCTTGGAGAACTTGGTAACCAATGCGTCAATTTGCTTGTGAAACTCATAAACCATGAGGAAACAGGGGAAACACGGTTGGCCATCGAACCGGAACTTATTGTCAGGGGTAGCACTGCGAGAGCAGGATTAAAGTAACAATTTGATAACAGTAACAAAAAGGTGCTTGATCTTCCTTATGTTACCGGTAACAATTCCGACCAAGGAAATATTTCACAAATAATCGGTCGGGATGGCATGAAAATGAATTTTAAAGGGTTGACCAAAGTGCTTTATGGCGCGGCTTATTACAGCGAGTACCAACCTTATGAGCGGCTAGACGAGGATTTTGCTCTGATGAAAGAGGGCGGACTTTCAGTTATTCGAGTTGGTGAATCTGTTTGGGGAACTTGGGAACCGGAAGAGGGCAAATTCAACCTTGACTGGATGCAGCCGATTCTCGACCGGGCATTGGAAAGTGATATCTCAGTAATTCTCGGAACTCCAACTTATGCTGTTCCTTCATGGCTTTATCGCAAATTTCCCGAGATTGTGGCGCAACGATCCACGGGGCAACCGATTGCATTTGGCCATCGCCAAAACGTTGATTACTCAAATCCCACATTTCTTCGCTATGCAGAAAGAGTGATCCGCAAGATTGTTGAACGATATGCGGATCATCCAGCGATTATTGGGTGGCAAGTTGATAACGAACCAGGGACCGAAATTCTGCATAATCCAAATGTTTTTGACGCTTTCCGTAAGAGTCTTGAGATGCAATACGGCGACGTTGAGAATCTCAATAAAAGCTGGGGACTGACATATTGGTCGCATCGAATTAATAGCTGGGACGAATTGTGGATCCCGGATGGAAATACCAATCCTTCATACCAACTGGCATGGCGCAAATTTCAAGCAAGGATCACCACAGATTTTATTTGCTGGCAGCGATCCATCGTTCGCCCGCTTATTCCTACACACCACTTCATTACAACATGCGTCGCACAAAATCGACCTGCTCAAGATGTGATGCAAATTGGCGAGGCCCTCGATGTGACAGCAGTGAATATTTACTATGCAACGCAGGATGGTTTGTCGTATCCAAGGCTAGAGCGTGGGCCGGACGAGCAAATAGCTGGTCCACTATGGATTAAGGAAGATGGGGCAGCGGCTGTTCACTTGCAGGCTGATGTTGCGCGCGCGATCCGTCAAGAAAACTTTCTCGTTACTGAAACTAATGCATTTTCTACTGGCCAGGGATCTGCTGTTGGGATATTCCCTCCCTACCCAGGCCAACTCAAACAAGTTGCATTGGCTCTTATTTCTCGCGGTGCACAAATGGTCGAATATTGGCATTGGCACACACTGCATTACGGAACGGAGAATTATTGGGGAGGCATTCTGGGGCACAGTCTCAAGCCCGCGCGAACTTTTGAATCTTTTAAGGACACCAGCAAGATTTTGAATACTTTAGGTGATGAACTCGTTGGGCTTACTCCACAAAGCCCAGTAGCCATGATTCTCTCCTCGGAGAGTCGATGGGCGCTTGAATTTCAACCGACCCTGCGCGATCGCCATGGGTTTGGAGACACCAGTTCATATGATCGTATATTGCATGCATTTTACGGAGGATTTTTTGCAAATGGACTTTCGGTTAATTTCTATGGTGACAGTCAATTGCCAAGTGACCCGGAGGAATTCTTGGCTCGTCATCCAATACTTTGTTTACCTTCGTACTACATATCAAATGAAAACACTCTTAATTTTGCAATTGAATACGCAAGAATTGGTGGCCACGTAATCCTCACACCTCGAACTGCGTATGCAGATTCGATTGGCGTTATTCGTCCCGATGAGATGCCCGGCGTATTACGTGAGGCTGCTGGTGTTCGATATTCGGAATACAGCAATCTCACCAAACCAGTCAAAATCGCGACCGCCAACGGCTCTCCACTAGGCAATGAATTGGGCACTAGTTTTGGTTGGATCGATTCTCTTGTTTCGGAAGGGGCGCAGGTCCTTGCCAGTTACGAGCATCCGTTCTTCTCGGCATTTGCCGCTGTAACTACAAACGAATATGGGAAAGGTCGAATGACATATGTCGGATCAATTCCGGATAGTTCTTTTGCTAACGCATTGGGCAAGTGGTGCGCTGACTTAGTCGAACGCACAGAGGCACCCTATTCCACAAGCGAATCTGTAACCGTGAATTCCGCTAAATCTAAGACTGGACAAAACTTGCATTTTATTTTTAATTGGAGCTGGACAGAGGCAGAAGTATTTGTGCCATTTTCAGCCACAGATCTCGGCAGCGACAATCCGATAGATAAGGGCAACGCAATCCGCCTAAGTCCTTGGGGTGTAGCGGTCATTGCAGAGAAATAGGCACCATCGGATGAAAAACCAACAGGGAGAGGTACGTCAATGAAAAGAAGAGATCAGAAGAAGAAATTCATGGGCGCGTTCTTGGCTGCAAGCCTTTTATGCGTCGGAATTAGTTTGCAACCTGCGAGTGCTGCATCGTCAGTGACTGCGAGTGCCATTGCGAAGGCAATGAATACTCCAACGACATTGACGTTCTGGACTTGGGTGCCAGGTGTGAATAAGGAAATTGCGCTATTCGAAAAGCGTTATCCAAAAATCAAAGTTAATGCAATCAATGTTGGTCAGGGCGCTCCTCATTATCAGAAGTTACGCGTCGGCGCGACATCTGGAAAAGGCCTTCCTGATCTAGCTCAGATTGAATATCAGTACATTCCAACTTATACCCAGATTGGGTTATTGGTCGATATCGCTCCTTATGTCAGTAAGAACTTTAAGACCAAGTTTGAGGCTTGGACGATCGGTCAAGTATCTGGGCCAAAGGGTCAGATCTATGCGGTTCCTCAGGACTCGGGTCCAATGGGAATGCTCTACCGTAAGGACATTTTTGACAAATATGGGATTGCCGTGCCAAAGACGTGGGCAGACTTTGCGGCAGCAGCGACAAAGTTGCACGATGCCGATCCAACTGTCTATCTAACTAACTTCGCACCCAACGAAGGTGGCACCTACACTGGTTTCACGTGGCAGGCCGGGTCCCGACCCTTTAAATCGTTGGGGGCAAACAGTTACAAGATCAACGTAGCTGATGCAAATTCGCAGAAAACCGCTAATTACTGGGCTAATCTTGTAAACGCAGGCACGGTCTCAACAGATCCAGCCTGGAACAATGACTGGTATGCCGGGTTCGATAAGGGTAAGTACGCCACGTGGCTAACAGCTGCTTGGGGTCCACTATTCTTGACCGGACAAGCCAAAGACACCTCGGGACTGTGGCGTGCAGCTCCATTGCCACAGTGGAAAGCTGGGGACAATGTCTCAGGCAATTGGGGCGGATCAAGTACCGCTGTTATCAAGGGCACAAAGAATCCAATAGCTGCGGCTACATTTGCAGAATTCTTGAATTCAGACCCAATCTCCACACCGTTGCTCTCGCGGGCCCCACAGTTGCTATTCCCTGCAAGTAGCGCGGCTCTCCACAAACCAGCGTTCCTCAATGCCAAGCCAGCCTTCTTCGGTGGGCAACAGGTGAACAAAGTGTTCGTGGCGATTAATAAGACCGTAGCGAAGGATTTCGCCTGGAGTCCATTTACCGATCAGGTCTACCAGGAATGGCAGAACGACGTTGGAGCAGCCATTGCCGGAAAGACAGATGTGGTTGCTGCGCTGGCTACAGAGCAGACCAATCTCCTGAAATACGCACTAGATCAAGGCTTCACCGTATCTAAGTAATAGCTGAAGAGGTTGAAGTTAGGGCAAACCTGCAGTCCTAACTTCAACCTTCCTTAAAGAATTTCGAAAAGATTTCATATAAGAATTGGATGGGGTGAAATTGGCCAAGAGATCACAGCATGGCAAAGCGGGGCTCCTATTTGTAGCGCCCTTCATGGTTGTATTCATTTTAACTTTGGTCGTCCCCTTAGTTTATTCGGGGTATCTAAGTTTTTTTAGAACTCGACTGGTTGGTGGAGTTTCGTTTATAGGAATAAAGAATTACATTCAAGCATTCCATGATCATGCCTTCTGGTCCGGACTTGAAAGAGTCGTGGGTTTTTTCTTCATGCAAGTGCCATTTATGTTGGCCGCGGCCTTAATTTTCGCACTAGTGATTGATAGTGGTAAATTACGATTTCCAAAAGCAATACGCATATTGATCTTCATACCGTACGCCGTACCAGCGGTCATTGCTGCAATCATGTGGGGTTATCTCTATGGTCCGAATTTTGGACTTCTCTCACAGATTTCTGGATATTTGCACACGCCAACCATTCACTTCCTTAATGGTTGGATGACGCTCCCTTCGATAGCTAACGTCGTAACGTGGGAATTTGTTGGTTACAACATGATCATCATGTATGCCGCGCTCAAGAGTTTCTCGACGGATCTGTATGAAGCAGCTTCTATGGATGGTGCAAACGGTTTTCAACTCGCTTGGCACATCAAGATCCCCCAATTGCGTCCGGCAATCCTCTTGTGTCTTATTTTTTCAGTGATCGGAAGTTTTCAACTCTTTACCGAACCATATCAAATGACGACTTTGTCGCCGACAGCAATCAATAATTCGTATACACCAAATCTATATGCGTATAACGAAGCATTTGTTTCGCAGAATATAAATTACGCAGCGACTATATCTTTTATGTTGGGTTTCGCTGTACTTATTGCAGCCTCGTTCGTGGGTCTGGTTTCTAGGCAGAGTAGGAAGAGAGCTGTCAATGTTTAGGGTACAAAAGGGAATAAACAAGAAAAGCAATCTTCTAACATTGGTGATGCTTTGTTGTGTGGCCTACTTTCTCCTTCCTTTGATCTGGCTCTTTATTGCGACAACCAAAGATACAACCGGGATTTATTCCTCCTTTGGTTTGTGGTTTACAAAAGTCAATCACCTTGCTTCGAATGTTAAGGAGGTTTTTCGTCTCTATGACGGTGTATATGTGCATTGGATGGCTAATACGATAATTTATGCCCTAGTTGGAGCATCAGGGGCTGCTCTTATAGCAACGGCAGCTGGATATGGATTTTCAAAGTATGAATTTGGACTGAAGAAACCTCTTTTTGGCGCAGTACTTGGATCAATTATGATTCCAATGACAGCGTTAGCAATTCCGACATTTCTGGTCTTTAGCAAAATACATCTGGTGAATACGCGTTGGGCGATTATCATTCCATCGTTGATCAGCCCCATTGGTGTTTATCTAATGCGTGTTTACTCGGATACCGCAGTTTCTCAAAACCTCTTAGAGGCCGCTCGCATTGATGGGCTCGGTGAAGTACGTATCTTTTTCTCGATATCGCTAAGACTTCTTATGCCGGGTTTCATAACAGTTGTCCTATTGAGTATCGTGTCGATTTGGAATAACTATTTTCTACCCTTGATTATGCTGAATTCACCCAATTTGCAACCTTTAACCGTCGGGCTTTCTGGTTGGGCGCAGAGTTCCACAGGACCCGGCAGTGGTGGAGATTCGTCTATTCAAGCGGCCGTGATTACAGGGTCGGCTATTTCACTCATTCCGCTAATCATTATCTTCCTTATCCTGCAACGGTTCTGGGAGAATGGTCTTTCGGCCGGATCAAACAAGGAGTGAGATCGTTACTTCCAAAAAGAGATTTTGTGGAATGATAATTATTTCAACAATCAAAGATAGTTGATAACTCGCTCACGATCCTATTGGCGAAGGTCCTAGGGTCCTCGGATTAATCGTGTATTTCATCCAATTTACGCCTAGTAGACTCTGCAATCGCATCCAAGAAATGGATGAGCCCCGATAGCCCAATGGCAGAGGCAGAGGACTTAAAATCCTCCCAGTGTGGGTTCGACCCCCACTCGGGGCACGTAATTAAACCTATAAGGATAACGTCATGGGTTCATTTGCAATCAACTATTCGAGAGTGAAAACAACAGTTGGTGGCATCAGCAAAGTATAATGTGAGTGTTGGCCGTTGCTAAGAACCCTCGTAGTGATAGGCAACTATTACGGGAGGGGGGTTTGGTCAGAAATCCATGGGCAATTCGCAATCTTTAGATTTGGTTTTATGGGTCATTTCAGTATGGCTATTTATTGGATTGCTAGGCATTCTTGCTCTTCACAGGTTTACTTTTGTAGCCAGAATTCTTTTCCCGCTGGGAGGCGTAGCTGGTTTAGTCTTAGCGCTGGCAGCATTTCATTCGCTTATTAATGGCGGCGCCTCGAATCGAATTCTGCCGATAGGTTTGCCTCAACTCCATTTTCACCTCTCATTGGATGCTCTTTCCTCATTTTTCCTTATTGTTTTAGGTGTTGCCGTCTTTGGAATTTCAATATTTTCAGCAGGGTATTTTCGAAAATCAACGGGTACGGCGCCAGGCTTGCTCTGTCTCGAGTTTCATTTCTTCCTCGCCAGTATGGCTTTGGTTCTTATTTCATCTGACGCTTATATGTTTATGGTGGCCTGGGAGAGCATGGCTCTGTCTTCCTATTTTCTCGTCACAGCAAACCACCGATTGCCCAAGATCCGCGCGGCAGGATTTCTCTACCTCTTAATAGCGCATATAGGGGCGATAGCGCTTCTCCTTTGCTTTGGTGTACTTCAAGCAAATACCGGGAATTACACTTTTGCAAACATGCGGATGCAATCACTTTCTCCCTTTTGGGCTTCAGTTGCTTTTCTTTTAGCAGTCTTTGGATTTGGTGCTAAAGCAGGAATTTTGCCGTTACACATCTGGCTTCCAGAAGCACATCCCGCTGCGCCTTCACCAGTATCAGCGCTGATGAGTGGCGTTATGTTGAAGATGGCAATATATGGAATGTTAAGAGTGGGTTTTGATCTCTTGCGCATTCATATTTGGTGGTGGGGTGTGCTCCTGCTCGTTCTTGGATTAGCAACAGCGCTATTTGGAGTGGTTTTCGCAGCAGTTCAATCGGATATGAAACGATTGCTGGCCTATTCATCGATCGAAAATATTGGATTACTTTTTGCAGCAATGGGGCTAGCGTTGCTTTTCAGTTCATATGGGATGAATACGATCGCGGCATTGGCTCTTACGGCGTGTTTGTTTCATGTGGCTGCGCATGCCATTTTTAAGAGTCTCCTGTTTTTGACTACGGGTTCGGTGCTACATGCCACTGGACAACGAAATCTGGGTCGACTTGGCGGCTTAATTCGCTTCATGCCGTGGGTTGCCTGGCTTGCTTTGATTGGCGTACTAGCTAGTTCTGGACTTCCGCCATTTTCTGGATTTATTTCCGAGTGGCTGCTGCTTCAAAGTTTCCTCTTCACTTCAGCTTTACCACAGCCATTTCTTAATATGTTAATTCCCGTAGCCACTGCATCCATTGCTTTGACTGCAGCTTTGGCCGGTTATGTAATGGTTAAGTTCTTTGGTGTCGTTTTCCTTGGCCAACCTCGTGAAGAAAAACTGAATCAGGCTCACGATGCAAACCTTTTTGAAAAGATTGGCATGGCCTGGCTTGCAATAATAACTATTTCGCTCGGCCTAGCTCCAAATTTCATTATTAGATTAATTGATCCAGTTACCCGTGTTTTGGTTAACCAAGGTTTGGCAGCACAATCAAAATCCAGTGGCTGGTGGCTATTGACGCCTACCTCTGTAGAGAGGGCTAGTTACGGCCCGCTTTATTTCTTGCTGGGGATTGCAGGCGCTATCACCTTAGCTTTCATTTTGGTGCGAATCCGATATCACGCCAGGCTCCGACGTTCCGCAGCGTGGGGTGGGGGACATCCTTGGGCAAACTCTCGCATGCAAGACACTGCTGAAGGATATGGTCAGCCAATTCGAGAAGTTTTTGAGACATTCTTTTCGATGAAGAAGCATTTGCCTAAACCTGAAGATACTGAGCCAAGGTATCAAGTGATTGTTGAAGACAAGTTCTGGAATGGACTGTATATGCCTGTAGTTCGGGCAACTGAGTTTATTTCATCAATAGTGGGACGACTCCAGAGAGGGCGAATTTCGATTTACTTGTTATATAGCTTTATCACTTTGATTTTTCTCCTAATCTTAGTGACGGGTATAAGAAAATGACTCTTAGTCAATTTCTCTCGCAGCTGTTTGCCACCGCAGTCTCATTGTTGCTCGCGCCATTGATGCTGGGTTGGGTAGTTCAGCTTCGCGCTTGGCTACAGAACCGCCGCGGGCCAGGAATCTTTCAGCCTTATAGGACATTACACAAGTTATTTAATAAAGATTCAGTAATGGCAGGTACTGCCTCACCGTTATTCCGATTTGCTCCCTACCTGATTTTTGGTTGCATGCTTTTGGCAAGTGCGATTGTGCCGACCCTATCGACGGATTTGCCGTTAGCGAAAGCTGCAGACGCAATTGCGCTCGTTGGTCTCTTTGCTTTGGCGCGAATCTTTATCTCGTTAGCAGCGATGGATGTTGGAACAGCTTTTGGAACTCTTGGAGCTCGCAGAGAAATGTTTGTTGGATTCTTAGCCGAACCTGCGTTATTGATGGTTTTATTCACCTCGTCTTTGATTGCGCACTCAACATCTCTGAAAACAATCGTAATAACTCAAACTCATAAGTCTTTCACGATTCATCCAAGTTTGATTTTCGCTGCATTCGCCTTTATTTTGATTTTCTTAGCTGAAAATGCTCGAATTCCAGTAGATAATCCAAGTACGCACTTGGAATTGACGATGATTCATGAAGCACTGATTCTCGAGTATTCAGGTCGCCATTTGGCCTTATTGGAGTGGGCATCGGCGCTGAAATTGCTCGCTTACTCATCGATTGGAATAGTTCTCTTCTTGCCTTGGGGGATTTCAACTAAAGGATCAATTTTGAGTTTACTTTATGCGCTGCCAATCTTTATTCTAAAACTTCTAATCTTTGGCATCGTAATTGCACTTATCGAGACATTTTCCGCAAAGATGCGAATTTTTAGGGTTCCAGAGTTCTTAACAATTGCTTTCTTGCTCGCTGTCATCGGCATGCTGACTTACATTCTCTTAGGGGTAAAAGCCTCATGACCGAATTAAGCATTCAATTAATTAATCTCTTTGCTTCCTTCTTATTATTGCTGGCATTTGCCATGCTTGCGCAACGCCGAGTTATAAATCTGGTAAATATTTATGCAATGCAAGGCTTAACCGTTGCAGCGGCCACGGGCGTGGTCGCATACGTTACGCACCAGGAGCACCTTTATTACTCAGCGGCGATGACACTTGTACTAAAAGTATTCCTGATTCCGTGGATTTTGCGCCGTCTAATTAAACGTCTGGATGTGCGGTGGGACGTTGAAACTCTCATTAATATTCCAAGCATGATGCTGATCGGCATCGTTTTGGTTGTCTTCTCATTCAATTTGGCGCTTCCTATTTCCAAACTTTCAACTTCAGTTTCACCTGGGACACTTGGAATTGCGTTGGCATGCGTTCTGCTCTCGTTCATGATGATGATTACTCGGTCGAAGGCGCTTCCTCAGGTAATCGGATTCCTTTCAATGGAAAACGCGCTAGTTTTTGCGGCAACCTCGGCCACTTCCGGGATGCCAATGGTTGTTGAATTGGGAATCGCCCTTGATGTATTGGTTGGAATATTTATCTTAGGTGTCTTTATGTTTCAGATTCGGGAACAGTTTGAAAGCTTAGATATTTCCCATTTAGAGAATTTAAGGGAGGAGTAAATGAGTCCTCTGGTTCTGATACTTGCTACTCCACTTTTCGGTTCTGTGGTTTTGGCATTAATGGGTCATAAGCCAAACGGGCGCAATGTGAACGTGATTTTTAGTTTTGGAACATTTCTAGCATCGGTGTTTCTGACGACCCGAATTGTTGCAAGCGGTCCGATCTTTGCTTTAAACCACCAATTTTTTATCGATTCCTTAAACGTTTTCTTGGTGGCATTAACTGCGCTTATTGGATTCACGACCTCGGTTTTCTCCAGGCCGTATATGCGCATTGAAGAAGAACACGGAAAGATGACCCACAACCGTATGCGCTTATATTTTAGTATGTACCAACTTTTTAATTTTTGTATGCTTTTAGCACTAACAACCAACAACATGGGAATTCTTTGGGTAGCCATGGAAGCCGCCACGTTGACGACCGTTCTCCTAGTTTCGGTCTATCGAACGCCAGCCAGTTTGGAAGCGGCGTGGAAGTATTTCATTTTATGTGGCGTAGGAATTGCACAGGCGCTACTTGGAACGATCTTGTTATATATGGCGGCCCAAAAGGTTATAGCTCCGGGTGTCAATCCACTTTTGTGGTCGAATCTAAATGCTGCCAAAACTTTGCTCAACCCTGTAATTATGGCCCTTGCTTTTGTATTTCTTTTAGTTGGTTACGGTACAAAAGTGGGATTAGCTCCACTACACAATTGGTTGCCTGATGCCCACGCTGAAGGTCCGACGCCTATCTCAGCAGTTCTTTCAGGCTTATTATTGAATGTCGCGTTGTATGCAGTAATTCGCTGCAAGATATTGACCGATGGCGCACTGCATAATCATTTTGCTGGGCATTTAATGATTGGATTTGGGCTGTTATCTGTACTAGTTGGCGCTTTCTCATTACTCCGCCAACGAGATATTAAGCGGATGTTTTCCTATTCATCGATTGAGCATATGGGCATAATGACATTTGCTTTCGGTATGGGTGGGTCTATTGCCAACTTTGCCGGACTCTTGCATATGACCGTTCACGCTTTAAGTAAATCAGCGGTTTTTTACGCCGTAGGTCATGCTGCGCAAAAGGCAGGAACGCAGATTATGGAAAATATCAGAGGTCTCATCAAAGTTAGTCCTACTGTAGGTTGGGGTTTGATGATAGGAACCTTGGCAATCTTAGGTATGCCGCCGTTTGGAATATTTGCAAGTGAGTTCTTGATACTTACGAGCGCCATGCACCAACTTCCATGGGCCGCCCCAATCCTCTTGCTTGGATTGGCCGTGGCCTTTGGTGCGATATTTAGTCGGGTTCAACCCATGGTTTTTGGAGAGACAAACGTGAAACCTTTGGCGCATCCACCAGCACTGTTACCAGTCTTCCTTCACTTAGGCCTTGCGCTTATGTTGGGTTTGTATATACCGGGGTATTTGAATCATTGGTTCGTGCAAGCCGCCGCGATTATAGGAGGGTGAGTATTGTGATTTTACAATCGGTCGATGAGCAAGGATGGCTAGATAGAGCTCTGGAAATCGCGGAGGCTCATGGGCGATTAGTAACTCTTTGGGGACGCAACACTGAGTCGGATGCTTACGAGGTGTATGCCGTGTATTTTGACCCATCGCGCGGTTTGTCAGGTGTCTTATTTACATTGTCTGGTGAGAGAAATACTTATCCAGATCTTTCGGAGTTATTTCCGGCCGCAGATCGAATGCAGCGAACTATATGGGATCTTCTTGGGATAGCAGCCTTTGGAAGTAGCGATAGTCGACGCTGGCTTGACCACGGGAGCTGGGGGAGAAATTACTATCCATTGCGCAAGTCAAATTCGGGTTTGGAGGTTTCTCAAGTAATAGAGACTGATGATTATTCTTTCGTCGAGGTTTCTGGCGACGGAGTTCACGAAATTGCTGTTGGCCCTGTACATGCCGGGATCATAGAACCAGGGCACTTTAGATTTTCTGTTGTTGGAGAGAAGATTTTACGTTTAGAGGAGCGATTGGGATATACCCACAAGGGAGTTGATAAAGCATTTGAGAAATATCATGGGATCGATGGCGTGCAATTAGCTGGGAGAATTTCCGGGGATTCAACGCTCGCTTACGCATGGTCCTATTGCATGGCAGTTGAAGCAGCATGGAAGTGTGAAATTTCATATCGAGCCCTTTCTCTTCGTGCACTGATGCTCGAACGAGAACGCATTGCTAATCACTTAGGAGATTTAGGTGCGATCGGGAACGATGCCGGTTTTGCATTTGGGCTCACGCAGTTTATGTTGCTCAAAGAACAATGGCTCAGACTAAATAAAGAACTCTTTGGACATCGATTTATGATGGATGCCGTCGTTGTTGGTGGCGTTGCCTACGATATCGATACGATCGGTATCTCTAAGCTTCGGGCTCAGTGCGAGAAGATCAGAGAAGAGGTCAGTACTCTGCGCGGCATATATGATGATCATGCAGGATTGCAGGATAGGTTTCTAACGACTGGACATGTGAGCACAGAAGTAGCCACACGACTCGGAATGACTGGCTTGGCTGGACGAGCTAGCGGCATTTCAGAAGATGGGCGAGTTAATTTTCCTTCATACCCCTATTCCAACTTGCAGGTAAATATTTCCGGGACGGAGTCAGGTGATGTTGCAGCACGGGTTAGCGTACGTTTTGACGAAATACTTGAGTCATTACGTTTGATAACAGAAATCCTGGTCAAACTTCCAGAAGGCCCGAACTATTCTTCATGCAAAGTTCCCGAGCAATCGACTTTTGGCGCAGGATGGGTTGAGGGTTGGAGAGGGGGAATTTTTGCCGGTATACATTTAGATAAAACGGGAATGGTGGATCGCGCTCATATGCATGATCCTTCCTGGCAAAATTGGCCAGCGTTGGAATACGCAGTGATTGGAGATATTGTGCCCGATTTTCCACTCATAAATAAGTCTTTCAATCTTTCCTATTCAGGTCACGACCGATGATGTGGGAAACGTGGCGGCAGATTCGCAGGACGGGAATTATTAGCGAGAAGCCGGCAGTAGCACAGGAGTCATCTCCGCTAGGTGATACTCAATACAATGATATTCAAGATAAGATTTTAAAAGTCTTGGGTCGGGCGTTAACAATTCGTCTTGTTGATGCTGGTAGTTGCAATGGATGTGAGCTTGAACTTAATGCGCTGGGTAATGCCTATTACAACCTCGAAGGTTTAGGAATAAAGTTTGTTGCGAGCCCAAGACATGCGGATATGTTAATGCTTACAGGACCGATTTCGCGCAACATGCTAGCGGCAATGTTGATTACACATGATGCTATGCCAGATCCTAAATTAGTTGTGGCAGTGGGAGATTGTGCGGTCAACGGGGGAATCTTTGGTGAAAGTTATGCAACTATTGGCGCGGCTTCGAATGTAATCAAGGTCGACTTTAATATTCGGGGTTGCCCCCCAGAACCTTTAGTAATCCTTCAAGGGATTCTTAGTGCAGTTCGCTACCGATTTGAACCGCGTCCTTAACTGTCATTCCGTGTTGCTGAGTCATATTGCTAATTAAAGTAAAGACAGTACCAAGTTCTGCACTGACACGTTAACTCGCACACTCTATCACGTGCAATTAGAGCGACAACGGCCAATCGATTTCTCTTGACCGTTGTCGCTCCATTCATCGTTTTAAGGTGATCAACCTTCTTTTGAATTACCTCTCCGTTTCGAGAACCAATTCACAATTGCTGCTACAGCAAACCCGCCAATAAGTGCCGGGATCACATTTCTGATCGTCCGAGCGTGGAATCCACCACTGATGAAACCCATAACGAGAACGAAGAGCACCCACGCAATTCCAGCGACAATGGCCCACTTGTCCTTGAACACCGCAACAATTATGTTACGGTTTTCGGCTCTCCGATATTTCCTAATAAGGATAATCCATGCAGCAATTAGTACGAGATCGCTCACTATGTAGATCACATGTATCTCCTTTAGATTTGGTGGTCTATTCGGTTATTGACAGTAACCATCACCCTGTGTGCCACTGTACTCATAAGCTAAGCCATCCGATTTCACCTCAAGACATTTGTTGTCGATTCCTGCATACGTCGCGATTAAGGAATAGTAGGAAGCTGAGGCGACCAGGATCACATCAAACGGTGGCGGAGCAAAGGCACCTATAGCGGCAATGTATTGCCAAGAAGCAGCAGCTTTTGCTGTCTCATTTTTATTAAAATAGACAGTCCCAGTGATAATGCCCCAGGTGTAATGGGGGTCTGCTACAACAGGGAATTGCGCCCCAGTCGTATCAACCGTCTGAGTGATTGTATTGCTCGTAATGCTGTAACTTGTTAGAAGAGAACGGTTATTGGCATCAACGGCCCAAGGGGCGCTGAATCGACCGACCCACTTGCCATTTTGGATGACTAAAACTCCGCCTAATGCATCAAGTTGAAGCATTTCACCCACAGGAAGTGATACTCCATACGTAGTCGAGTTTTGGGCCTTACTTGTATAGACACTCATAAGGCGAACCCCGTGGGCAAGAGGTTGAATTGCCAGGCTGCTTGAAGCGTCACTCACTACCGTTGTCCCTCGAATGAGAGTTGCAAGACCAGCCCCATTTAGTTCTGGGGTAATGCTCAAATTCGCACCTGCCTCGGTTCCACTTAGTAGTACTGGTTGGCCAGCGTGTTGGGGAAGCGTTACAAAGGAGTTTGCTGTTCCTGTAAATGGGCCGACTGCTTTTTCGACTGCTCGAACTGTGTCACTTGGGACCGAACTAGTAGCAGCCCCGGCTACAAGTGGCGTCAACGCCAGAATCATGATTGCCCCGACTGAGGCGACAACCAACTTTAAGAGATTCTTCATTTTTATGAATCCTTTCATTCTGCAGATCACTCATCATTCGATGAGATAAGTCAACGTATCTCTTCTGGAATTCTGCAAGAATTTTTTAAATTGCTTCTAAGAGAATCCTTGGGATGTTTTAGAAGAAGATTCGAAGATTAGCTGACTTAAAAATCACGAATTGGGTGAAGGAGAACTGAACTCCCAATGGCCCGCATGTATGTTGGGTCGGTAGGGAAGTTCTATGCCCGAGCAGATATCTTTGCAGCGCTAATTATTTGCTCAATATCCTGATCTGACATTGCGCCATTTACAAACCAGGCCTCAAACGCCGATGGCGGTAGCGAAACTCCGTTATCAAGCATGGAATGGAAAAAGCGAGCAAATCGTTTGGAGTCTTGGTTCTTAGCTTGTTCATATGAGGTCACAACGTAGGGTGTGAAGAAGAAAGAGAATAAGTTACCCGCATGTTGGTAACTATGTTCAATCCCTGCTTCTGAAAGAACTTCTGAAATCCCGGCGCCCACTTCTTCTGCACGCTTATTGATCTTCTTGTATAACGCCTCGTCGCAGAGCTTGAGTGTCGCAAGGCCGGCCGTAGTTGCAACCGGATTTCCACTCAATGTTCCCGCTTGATAAACCGAACCAAGTGGGGCTAGTAGATCCATAATCTTTGCTTTGCCACCAAGTGCGGCAAGTGGATAGCCACCACCAATGACTTTGCCGAATGTGAAAATATCCGGGGCCCATCCTTCTGATTGATAGGCAGCCCACCACCCACCAGATGAAATTCGAAATCCCGTCATCACTTCATCCAGAATCATCAGCGCGCCATTTGCATGACAGAGATCTGCAATCAACTTATTAAACCCCGGAGCGGGTGGAACAACACCCATGTTTGCCGGTGTTGCCTCAGTTATTACTGCAGCAATCTCTCCACCGCGCTCGGCAAATAAAGTCTTAAGCGCGGCCATATCGTTATATTGTAAGACGATTGTGTCTTTTGTTTGTCCGGCAGTGACACCAGGTGAATTTGGTAACCCAAGTGTGATCACGCCAGATCCAGCCTGGACCAAGAGTGCATCAGAATGGCCGTGATAGCAGCCGACAAACTTAACTATTGCATCGCGCATCGTTGCAGCCCGTGCTAACCGAACCGCAGTCATCACTGCCTCGGTTCCGGATGAAACAAATCGAACTTTCTCTACAGCACTTACTCTTCTGGTTATTTCTTCTGCAAGTTCAACTTCGTGTGGGGAAGGGGCGCCAAATGATGAAGAGTTGCTTGAAACTTTAAGCACTTCAGATAAAACATCAGGATGAGCATGACCTAAAATCATCGGACCCCAGGACCCAACCAAATCAATATATTTATTACCGTCCACATCCCAAACGTAGGTTCCGGCGCCGCGCACCATATAGCGAGGAGTCCCACCCACAGCTGAGAATGCTCTCACAGGGGAGGAGACGCCCCCGGGAATTACTTTTTTAGCTCGTTCATTCCAAGCCTCTGAATTTGTTGTATTCACGATTTCGCCAACATTTCTGCAGCTTCAAGTGCCCAATACGTGCAAATAATTGAGGCGCCTGCCCGTTTGGCGGCGGTAAGAATTTCAATAATTGCGCGGTCGCGATCAATTGCACCTACATCTGCGGCTGCCTCTACCATCGCCATCTCTCCAGAAATAATGTAGGAAGCAAGTGGTAGATCAACAAATTGCGAAGCAGCTTGCAAGACATCTAGGTACATCATTCCAGGCTTGACCATAATTATGTCTGCACCTTCTTTAATATCTAATTTAATTTCCCGCATTGATTCTTTTAAATTCGAGGGGTCTTGTTGATAAGTCTTTCTGTCACCTTTAAGTTGTGAGTCGACAGCTTCGCGGAATGGCTCATAGAACGCTGATGCATATTTGGCGGCGTAAGCCAGGATGGAAGTATCGATGAAGCCGGCACTATCCAGCGAGTGGCGAACGACACCTACCTGACCATCCATCATTCCACTAGTCCCAAGCATGTGGGCTCCACTCTTCGCCAAAAGTACGGCCATCTCTCCATAAATTTCAAGCGTTGCATCGTTATCAATCTTGCCATCGTGGTCCAAGACTCCACAGTGTCCATGTGACGTAAATTCATCAAGACAAAGATCTGCGATGACAATTAGGTTATCACCTACTTGCTCGCGAATTTTTTTCACTGCTATGCACAAAATCCCATTTGGATTAAGTGCTTCGGATCCCACTACATCGTGCTTTGAGGGAATCGCAAAAACCATAATCCCGCCGATGCCTAGTTTTAAGGCGCGATCCACCTCTGTTTCAAGTGATGCAAAAGTATGTTGAACGACTCCCTTCATATTTTTAATTGGTGTCGGTTCGGAAATACCTTCTTTAATAAAAAGTGGCAAAATGAAATTCTTTGGGTGCAATCGATTTTCCTTGACCAGGTCTCGCATTGCTTGGTTGGTGCGGAGTCTTCTTGGACGTTGGGTAATTGACATTATTGTGAACCTTTCAGCTTTTCAGAAATCATTTTTGCAATTCCTTCGGGTGTTGGGTTATCCGTCACACCTGTTACGGTAAGTCCCAGTTCCCTTGCTTGATCTGCAGTTGTGGTACCTCCGCAAAAAATTGCGGTATTTGGCTTTGGCAGAAATGAAATGAGCGCACGCACCGCACTTGGTGAACGGAGCAAAATTCCATCAAATTCATCCCGCTCCAAGGCTCTTATCGAACGTGGAGCGGTAGTTACTGGGTCATTTTTGTAAACGACCCTGGTTTCTACATTCCAGCCCGCCTCTCGTAAACCGTAGGGAATAACTTTTCGCGCGAGGTTGCCAGTTGGTATTAAAGCGCTACTTGAAGACTCTTTTAGAAGTAAATCGAGCAATCCCTCCGCGCTAGGAATAACGGGTATTTTGATCTCTGTTTGACCATAGGCACGAAGCGCCGCTGCCGAACTTTCGCCAACTGCTGCAAAATTTAACTGAGAGTTTGAATCGAACACTTTCTTAAGTTCGCAAACTCCGACTAACTCACCCCAAAAATCAATCGCATTGATTGATGTTATGACAACCCATGCGGTGAAGCTTTCTGCTAAGGCCAGAAGTTCGTGCGCATCAGATTCTTGACCCGCTGTTATTTGAGTAAAACTCTCGGATACGGTGTCTATGCCCAAGTTTTGTAAGGCTTGCGTATCGCGCTCGTTTCCAATTCCTCTGGTGAGTAAAATTTTCTTTCTCATATACGTAACTCATCTGCGATACTTTCCCCAAGTAGCGTCGCGTTTTGGAGGTCGTGTGAATTTTCAATGTGGATGCTTTTCGTTACATAACTTTGGATACCAAACTGGGCGGTAAGGGTTAGTTGGTTGCCATCGAGGGATGCGAATGCGCCGATAGGTAAGTCACAGCCCGCATTTAGCTTTTGCAGTACTGCGCGCTCTGCAGTTGAAGTTAAGCGACTTTGAGCATGATCCAGTTGCGAAAGAATTTTGATTAGTTCATAATCATTGCGGCGACACTCAACGGCTAAAGAGCCTTGGGCGGGTGCCGGAATGATCTCGGAAACTTCGAAATATTGGGCGATATCGGCTTGTCGGCCGATTCTGTTGATTCCTGCGGCTGCCAAAATTATCGCGTCATACTGGCCATCTCTTACTTTCTTAATTCGTGAATCGACATTTCCTCGAATTGGCTCGGTACGCAAAGTGGAGTTTAGTTGATGGATAGAAGCGATTCTTCGTGGGGATGAAGTTCCAATCAGAGCGGCATTTGGCAATTCGTCGAGGTGAACACTATTTTTGCTGATCAAAACATCACGATGATCTTCTCTCGCGGGAACCGCCGCAATTGAAATTTCTGGATGCGGCATGGAAGGAAGGTCTTTGAATGAATGTACAATGAAATCAACTTTGCCATCCAATAATTCCAGGCGAAGGGCATTTACAAAGGCACCAGGTGCTGCTGGATTCGTTAGGGAGATACTTAGATCATCGCCAGCAGTTTCAATAATTTGCAAATCGATGTGCAACCCAACAAGTTGATTTGCAACCCATTGCGATTGAGTTTTCGCTAAAAGGCTTCCGCGGGTGCCTAATCGCAAGGTTTTATTCACTTACGTTAAGTCCAAATAATACTTCAATAGCTTTGCGGTATTCATCGATACCATCATTAAGTGCGGCGCCTCGGGCCGAAATAGTTGGTTTATGGAAGATAGTTTTTGTTACTGAACGGAGTGAACGAGCGACTTGATTTGCTACTTCATCACCACCCTTGCGTCTTACACGTTCAACTTCTTCGAGAACCATTTGATCAATATGCTCGCGAAGAGCGCGAATAAGTGGGTCATTTCTTCTAGCTTTTAAATCATTTAGAAATTCTGTGACTTCCTCCTTTATCAGGCTTTGTGCCTTCAAAATAGTTTCGTGGTGCTCAGGAGAAGCACCTCGATGAATTGCTTCAAGGTCAATAACCATTACATTTGGCATTTTTTCGATAGATTTTTCAACATCTCGAGCGAGTGTCAAATCTATAACTGGAAGTAAAACCTTACTATTTGATTTCAAATCATCCTCGGTAATGATTATTCCACGGCTACCGCTGCATGCGACTATCAAGTCTATTTCTTTCAATATGTTAGCCAAGCCAGATGATTCAACAGCTGTGGTTCCATGGATTTCTGCAAATATTTCTGCCCGGCCACTATTTGAATAGGTGAAGATTGTACTAACCTGCTCACGATTTAGTGCTGTGGTTACTACTCGGGCGTAAGCGCCAGTTCCGATAATTAATACCTTTTTATTCTTTAACGTAAAAGCATGTTCCTTTACAATATCCAATCCACCTGTGATCAAAGAACGCCCGGCAGTTCCAATTCCGGTTTCATTTGAGATCCGTTTTGATACTTCTGATGCTCTTTGAAAAAGAGCTTCTGTAATGCGTGATGTATGGTTAAGTATTTGGGATTGGGCTAGAGAGCGTTTTACTTGACCAGCAATTTCTACCTCACCCACGATCATTGATTCCAAACCAGAACACACCCGAAAGAGATGCTCAATGGCATCATGACCAGTTCGAACGGACATCTTGCTTGATGGAATGCCGGCTATTTGTGAAATTTTCTCCGTCACAAAGTCCTCTGCGATTAAAGCCGTTTCAGTATCAATGTATACTTCAAAACGGTTACACGTTGACACGACTACGCACCCTTCGATGCCATGGTCTGCACTATGGTCAGAAAAAAGAGAGGCTTTGATAGCGATAGATTTACTCTCGAGCATTTCTAGATCGCTCAGAGAGATTTCCTTATAGCTGGCTCCAATGAGAACTACAGTCACAGGCAAATCTTAGTGGGGTTAGTGGGATACTTAAGTCATGGGTTTGACTACAAATCATCCGTTAATATCGGGAAAAACATCTAACGCTCCAATGGTGCAGGCGTTATCAGGAATCCCTCAAACAAAGCCTCCCGTATGGTTTATGCGACAAGCGGGAAGATCTTTGCCTGAATATAGGAAATTACGAAGTGGAATTCCAATGCTTGACGCTTGCTTAAGGCCAGAATTAATAAGTGAAATTACATTGCAACCGGTAAGGAGGCATGGCGTTGATGCAGCGGTCTTGTTCAGTGACATTGTTATCCCGTTAAAACTTGCAGGAGTTGATGTAACTATCGAATCTGGCATAGGTCCAGTTATAAGAAATCCCATCAGGACTTTGGAAGATTTCAAACAGTTGAAACATTTGGAGACTTCGGATTTAGCGCCTATTCGTGATGCAATATCTTCAATTATTAGGGAACTGGACACAACTCCGTTACTGGGATTCGGAGGAGCACCTTTCACTTTAGCGTCATATTTAATCGAAGGTGGGCCATCGAAAGATTTACCAGTTTCACGTGCGATGATTGAAAATGATTTGGAATTATGGAATCAGATATTAAATTGGTGCGCCGAAGTCACAGTCGAATTCTTGCGCGCCCAAATTTATGCCGGAGCCAGTGCAATTCAACTCTTTGATTCATGGGCGGGACGTTTGTCGCCAGAGCAATATGAAAAATATGCCATGCCACACGCCAAGACCGTGATGGACCAAATTTCAGATCTTCCGGTTTCACGGATCTATTTTGGAGTGAGGACAGCAGGAATTTTGAAGCAGATGCATTCTGTTGGCGCAACGGTCATGAGCGTTAGTAACGATATGAGTATTCGCGGCGCGGTTGATATCTTAGGTTCAGACATTCCGTTGCAGGGCAATTTAGATCCAGAGTTATTGCTTGGAAATTGGGAGGACATTAAAAGAACTACGGATGGAATTATTGAAGAGGGACGTCTGGCAAAAGCACATATCTTTAATCTGGGTCACGGAGTTCTGCCTGACACAGACCCTACGGTGCTCACAAAGCTTGTGGAGTACTTACATGTCTGATTGCATTGTGGTGGGGGTTGGCATAACTTGTGTTAATACTAAAACTCGGGAAGATATGAAAGGATTGATAAAATGACTGAAGGACTGACAAAGGTAAAGGCCCGTGAAATTAACGAGACTATCCGCTACACATTGTGGACGACATTTCACATTGATGAAGCGGGAGTAAACGCAACTAAATTAAAAGAATTTAATCAAGAATTAACGGATCTCATTGAAATTTGGAAGAAATCAGATATAGATGTTAGAGGAATATACGATGTGAGTAGTCTTCGTGCGGATGCAGATTTTATGTTATGGATTCATGGGCCACAGGCTGATCAATTGCAAGAGGCGCTCCATAAATTCTCGAGAATTTCTATTGGCCAAATATCAGTAAAAGTGTGGTCGGCGATGGGCATCCATCGACCAGCGGAATTTAATAAAGGCCACGTTCCAGCATTCATGGCTGGCGCACCAGCGAAGAAGTGGGTTTGTACATATCCGTTCGTTCGTTCGTATGAGTGGTATTTGTTGCCAGAAGAAGAACGTCGTGAAATGCTCAAGGAGCACGGAATAGCCGGGCGTGATTTTTCCGGAATAATTTCCAACACGGTGTCTGCCTTCGCGCTAGGGGATTATGAGTGGATCTTGGCACTAGAAACTGATGAATTAC
>Ga0207933_1000732_pt1 | contig 28977 bp, 21 predicted proteins | sample NGESurdeep092012_4_FD_184488 | JGI IMG/M metagenome (GOLD analysis project Ga0207933, IMG submission 184488) | Arctic peat soil microbial communities from Barrow, Alaska - NGEE Surface sample F53-3 deep-092012 (SPAdes) | ecosystem: Environmental > Terrestrial > Soil > Wetlands > Peat ... | reverse complement strand
TGAAGGCCGAAAAACGGCCTCCGGAACGCAAAATAACAAAAAAAAACAGCCAAAACAAGCCAAATCGACGAAAATTATCCCCGCGAGAACTTCACGAACGAAAATAACGAGTTCTTCCGCAGCCTGTAAAGCCACGTTGATTGCTCTGGCCATTTATGGCGGGACTGAAGTCCCGCCCCTTCAAAACGAAGGATTTCCAGGAGGGCCCGATGATGAGTGAAGGATTTCAGAAGTTGATGTAGATGGGGTTGCCGACGATGAGGAGCTTGTCGGTTGATGAGTGGATGTTGACACGGAACCAGTGGCGTTTGCCGTCGCTGGGGGTGTCGAAGGTGCGGGTTTCGTCGGGGGTGGTGGCGGGTGTTGCGTCGAGGAGGGTGGTGGCTGCTCCGTCTTCGATGATCTCCGCATGGGCGTTTTGCAGGGCGGTCATTTTGACGGTGAAGTGTATTGGCTGACCCGCTGGGACGTGGAGGTTGTCGCCCATGATTGCTGTGGCGTCGCCGGTGTTGGCGGTGAACTCAAGGACTCGGTCGCGGGTGCCCTGGGTGTCGACAAAGACGTGGCCGGCGCGGATGGCGTTGAGGATGGCGCGCTCGGAGAGTTCGGGGGCGTAGATGACGGTGGTGGGGTGGCCGATGGCGGCGCGGGCGTCGGGCGGGAGGTCGGCGTCGTGGTTGTCGCTGCCGCCGACGCCGGTAATGCGGTAGCCCTTGTTGAGCTGCTCCTGCCAGATGGGGATGGCGGAGGAGGCGTCGTCGCCGTTGACGACTTCGATGGAGTGTATGCGGCTGAAGTCGGTGTCGGGGACGGTCCAGCCACAGCCCATGCACATTTCTCCGGAAGGATCGCCGGGGTGGTTGATGGAGAACAGGCCGCCGAGTTGCTCGACCTGCGTGAGCAGCTGGTTGAGCGTGGGGACTTGGGGGCTGGTGAGGCGGAAGTCGATGAACTGCGTGGTGCCGTAGACGTTGGCGTGGCCTTCGAAGGTGGTGATTTCGCGGGCGGGAATGAGGAGGAGCTGGTCGAAGTAGGGTTGCAACTCGCGGAGGTCGTTGAATTGCGAGATGGTGTTGTGGTCGCTGATGGCGATGAAGTCGAGGCCGCGATGGGCGGCGGTTTCGACGGTCTTATAGAGAGGGCAGGGGACCTTTTTGCCGGACTGGCTGAGGCAGGAGCCGTCGGAGTGCGCGTCGTGCATGTGGAGGTCGCCGCGATACCAGGCGGGGATGGTTTTGAGGGGCTTGTCGCTGAAGGTGGAGACTGCGGGGACATCGGCGGCGTGGGCGAAGAAGACGGTGGCGGTGAAGGCGGAATGCACGCCTTCGCGGATGTTGGGGACGCCGAGGATGAGCTTCCATGTGCCGGGGCGGATGGGGCCGGCGAGGTAGGAGGGGGTGGCGTCGGTTTCGGAGAGGGTGAAGGTGGATTTGTTGCCGCCGCTCCAGCCGCGGAAGCGCTCGCCGTCGAAGAGGCCGAGGTCGATGGTGGTGCGCTTGTCGCGCTCGGTGTAGGAGGCTTCGATGGTGACGCGGGTGACCCCGGCGGGGACGTCGAAGGGGAGTTCGATGTAGGTCTGGTAGTCGGCGTAGGTGACCGTCCGATGGAGGACTACGTTTGGCTGCGCGGTTTGTGCGGCTGCCGTGAGGGAAGAGGCGGCGAGGAATGCGCCAGCGACGGAGGCGAGGATTTTGTGACGGACCGATGACATTTTGTGTACCACCCATGATGAATACTACAAAAGCAAGAACTGATGATGGGGAGCGAGACCGGCGATGGGGTTTCGGCCTCATACTGGATGAGACGACCCGACGATGCCTGCCCGTGCCCGCGGCCTGGATCAACGACGGGTTGGTGTTGCCGAACGAGGTGTATTGCACAGTGCCTGAATCCGTGCCGTTCCTCCAGCGTATCTTCAGAGCATTTCGATATCGCGACTTTCGGATCATGTGGCTGGGTGCATGCGTTTCCACCATCGGCACATTTGTGCAGCAGTTCGCGCAGAGCTGGCTGGTGTACGACCTGACGAAGGACCCGTTTTATCTCGGCCTCGATCTGTTTCTGGGGCAGTTGCCGATCATGCTGTTTTCTCTTTTCGGTGGCGTGTTTGCCGACCGCCTGGACCGGAAAAAGATGCTGCTTGCGTCGCAGTACATACAGATGACGTGCGCGTTTGTGCTGTCCATCCTGTTCGGCATGCACTTTTTCGCCGGTAATCCCCATCACGTTTGGTACATTCTTGCGCTGTCCTTTGTGGTCGGCGTTGGGCAGTCCTTCGGAGGGCCGGCGTACTCAGCGCTTCTGCCGACGCTGGTGGGGCCTGAGGACCTTGCGAATGCAATTTCGATGAACTCGATTCAATTCAATCTGGCGCGGATTATTGGGCCTACTCTCGGAGGGCTGGCGTACACGCTTTTCGGGGCTACGTGGTGTTTCGCTTTGAATGGCGTTTCGTACGTCGCGGTCATCGTTTCGCTGTTCGTCATCAAGGTAAAGTTCACTGCTCCGACGACGCAGGTGTCCGTTCTCAAGAGCATGAAAGAGGGCATGAAGTTCATCAAGAACCGCGAAGGACTGTCGGCGCTGGTCGTGCTCGCGTTTTGTACGACGCTGTTTGGGTTTTCGCTGACGGGGTTTCTTCCGGTGATCGTGCAGGAAATCTTTCACGGGGGGCCGGGGACTTATGAAGTTCTGCTGGTTTTCTCGGGTGCCGGATCGATTTGTGGGGCGCTGATCGTGGCGGCGCTGGAGAAGCTGAAGGGCCAGGGGCGGCTCGCCGTGCTCACGCTGTTTGCGCTGGGAGTGGCGACGGCTGGGTTTGCGTTTTCAAAGTGGCTTCCGCTGTCGTGCGTGCTGATTTTCCTTGCGGGGACGGCGGTGATGGCGTCGGTTTCGCTGATGGTGTCGCTGGTCCAACTGATTACCGCCGACGCGATGCGGGGACGGGTGATGAGCGTCTACAACCTCGCTTTTCGGGCGGGGATACCGCTGGGGGCGCTGATGCTTGGAAAACTGATTCCTTTGTTGGGCGTGTCGACCGCGATTGCGGGATTTGGGACGTGCCTGGTGGGCGTGGCTGTCTATTTCCTGCTGGTGATGAGGAAGACGGAGACGTTTCGGCGGCAGATTGGATCGGCAGTTTAGGGCGGCGGCGACAGAACATGTCCCCGGGGCTGAAGCCCGAATCCTTGGGCAGGTTGAATGGCCGGGATAAATCCCGGCCCTATCTCAGAAGCAAGAGCAAGAGTTCGTGAATTAAGACTGTATATCTATCGGATTTTAAAAAGCCCGATGGTCAGGAAACGACGACTTTCGTGTTTGCGCGCGTAAATCCGAAGGTCAGGAAACGACGACTTTCGTGTTTGCGCGCGTAAATCCGAAGGTCAGGAAACGACGGCCCTCGTGTTTGCGCGAGTAAATCCGAAGAAGGAAATGTAGACGTAACAGAGGACGGGCAGAAGAAAGGCGTGGTGAACGCCGATCGAGCTGTCTGCGATCTTGCCCTGGACTACGGGAATGATCGCTCCGCCGACGATGGCGGCGACCAGCAGGCTGGAACCGCGACCCGTGAGCGGGCCGAGATCGGCTATGCCGAGTGTGAAGATGCACGGGAACATGATCGAGTTGAAGAGTCCGACCGCGATGATCGAGACCATGGCGACGTGTCCGAAGGAGAGCATGGAGACGGCTACCAGCAGGCAGGCGATGGCCGCGGCGATTCCCAACACGACGCCGGTTGAAAAGCGCCGCAGGACTGCGGAGCCGATAAAGCGGCCCACCATGGCGCCTCCCCAATACAGCGAGACGTAGAGGCTGGCCTGCCGGGCCGTCAGATCGCCGATGGCGGGAAGCTGGAAATAATTGATCAGGAAGCTGCCGATGGCGACCTCTGCCCCGACGTAGAGAAAGATGCCGATCGCTCCAAGAAACAACTGCGGATGATTGCGCAATCTGTCCGTGGCGAGAGGATTTGCCTCTCCGGGCCGCAGGTCCTGAGTGAAGTTCATCGACGGCAACTTGACCAGCGCGAGTGCGACGGCGATGGCGATGAGCGTTAGAGCAATCCCAAGATAGGGTAGCTGGACCGATGAAGCCTGTTGTTCGCGCGACGCCTGGAGCGCGGCGCCGGTCAGGCCGGGAGCATCGATCGCTTTGGGAATCCTCGACAGAATGACGTAACCGCCGAAGATAGGCGCCAGAAACGTGCCGAGTGAATTGAAGGCTTGCGCGAGGTTAAGACGGCTGGAGGCCGTGCGCTGTGGACCGAGGTTTGCAACATAGGGATTGGCGGCGACCTGCAGTGCGGTGATGCCGGCTGCGAGCACGATCAGAGCGCCCAGAAAGACTGGGTACGACGGTATTTTTGAAGCGGGAATAAAGAGCAAAGCGCCGGCCGTCATCACGAGGAGCCCGATGATCATGGTGCGCTTGTAGCCAACCCACTCAACCAGCTTGCCCGAAGGCAACGCGAAGATGAAGTACGACGAGAAGAAGGCAAATTGCACCAGCATCACCTTCGTGTAGTCCAGATCGAAGATTGCTTTCAGATGCGGGATGAGGATGTCGTTCAATGCGGTGAGGAATCCCCACATGAAGAACAATGTGGTGGCGATGCTCATTGCGCGTACATCGGTGTCCTGAAGGTCTGGAGCGTAGGCGACTGGATTGGCGCTCGGAGCTGCTTGCATCTGGTGTCCTCTTTTTCTGAATGTGTCTGAACGATTGGGAATGCGGTAGAAGATGATCTTCATTCTCGCACCCGGGGCGGCGTGCTGCCTACCAGCGCTTTTCGATGATGGGAAACATGTGGAATTCCGTCTACTGCCCAGTGTCTATAACCGACAACATTCCACCCAGGGTGTTTGAGATCGAATACACATATCTACCCCTTGCCTCCAGGAATATCGGACGAGAAGTTGCGGGAAGAGAGATGTATCCATTCACAGTGGGAGAGGCTGGATTGGAAACATCTACTACCGCGACCGATGAATTTGTAAAACAGGCCACATACGCTGTGGTTCCTTCCACGGTAACGTCCTGCGCGTGGCAGGTTCCGCTTAAGATGGCCGTGCCTACCTGGTAAAACGTGGACGGATTGGATATGTTGTAGATGTCCAAGGCCGGCACGTTGTAAGTGATGTCGTTGTCGTAAATCGTCTGATACCAGAAGTTTCCTTCAACGTCCAGGCCTTGCGGACTGTGCCCCGCTTGCAAACTGTTCAGCAGATGCGGCGATGCGGGATTGGAGACGTCAAAGACAAGAACGTAGGATTGGGCGGTGCTCTGCCCCGACACATAAGCATAGTTACCAACTACCCTGATGTCGGCTACATTCACGTAGGGGGTCCCCATATCGGTCGATCCAACAATCGCCGGCGATGCAGGATTGGAGACGTCAACGACCGCTAATGTGCTTGCGGCAGATGTGCCTACATAGGAGATGACATAGGCGTACTTGCCAGATACCCAGAGGCCGATTCCATACAGTGGGACTTGAACGCTCCCTAGAAACGAAGGAGCTTGCGGGTTGGATACGTCATAGATCTGCAACAGGTTTGTACTTGCCATTCCTGTAGACGACAAAAGATAGACGTACTGTCCCTGCACTCTTATTCCGGACTGCCCTAAAGCTTCAGCTCCGGTGATCGACGTGGCGCTGACGACGGCCATGCTTGCCGGGTTCGTGATGTCCACCACATAGAACTGGGCAGCCGATGCTGAGCCTTGATTGCCGTTGTCTCCTAGAACGTAGGCGTAATTGCCTTGAATGTCGAACGCGTCCAGTTCGTAAGAAGAACCAGGCACTACGCTGCCTACGACGGTCGAATGCTGGGCTTCTCCGTAAACCTGGAAACTGACTGGAGAGGAAACTCCACCGCCGGGTGCGGGATTGGAGACTACCACCGGATAGCTGCCGAGTGCATATAGATCGGACGCAGTTAGAGTAATTGTCAGTTGGCTGGCGCTGTTGTAAGTCACGGCGTGGGCAATGCCGTTGTACGTTGCCGTCGAAGTGGCGACGAAGTTAGCGCCATTGATCGTGAGTGTCTGCGCCGCGCTTCCTACCGTCAGGGAAGCGGGAGAAAGGCTCGATATGCTGGGCACGGGATCGGTGCTTGCGCCGCATCCGGCAAGGAGCAGTGCTGCGCATAACAATCCAACGTTGCAGACCGCGCGAGAAGCGGCCCGAACCGTAAGGCTCATGGTCTAACTCTCCTGCTGGAATTGTTGTCCAGCGTTTGCAAGCCCCTCATGGCGGACGAGCTTCCGCAAAAAGATCGCGGACGATGGAGGATGAAAGGCCGAATCCGGCCCTCACAACGCGGGGTGTACCAAACGTTGTACCAGCCAGCAGCTGCCATCGATCCAATCGGTCACTTCACAAACTTGTATTTCCTTAGACTTATGATGCCCCGGGCAGGGGTCAACCAAGGTACTAACATATTTGTAATCAAATAGTATGCCAGAGAGCACCGAGGGAGTTGGCATCTGGCAATGGGCAATGGGCGAGCAACGATCAGGACAACGAGCCGGATGTGGTATTGGCCTGCTGTGGAGACACACCAACGCTTGAAGTTCTTGCCGCAGTCACCATTCCGGAGATCCGGAACTGGAAATGGAGCGCGACACAGTGAACACGCAGACTCTTGAAACAACCGCCAGGATGATGGTCGCCGATGGCAAACGACTGCGTCGTGTCTCTCATCGCTGCCAGAGAATCTGTCCCGCTTCGAGAGGAACGAACGCTCCGGTGTGCGATGGAACGAGGCGTGCCGTATAGTCGGCGGCTGGACGCTTCGCTGGGCAGCAAACCGAATAGACGATAGTGCCGGAGGGCTCCGCCGAAGATTTACGTGCAGGCAAGATTTCTGGTTTGGCACCACTTTCCTGGATGGGACCAGCATAAAGCTCCACTCTGAATTGATCGGGATGAAGGCCGCCCGGGACGACCTCTATCTGGAACCGGTGTTGGCCGTCCTTTGTCTCAGTGGTGACGTTGCCGAAGCGAAGTGTGCTCCACTGCTCGCCGATACTGCGCTGCCACTGTAAAAGATCGCCGCCCAGCTTGCCATCGTTCGCGGCGCGTGCGTTGTAGCCTGCGGCGGCTGGGAGGTAATGATCGTTCGCATACTCACGGATTGCCCGGCTTGCCGAGAACTCAGGGGTAAGGGTCGCCATGCTTTCGCGGACGCGTCCAAGCCATCGGGAAGGCATTCCTTGCGCGTCGCGATCATAGAACTCGGGAGCAACCTGCTGTTCCAGCAGCGCGTAGAGGCGTTCCACTTCGGAAGCGTCCCAGGCAGGGTCCTCGCCGTGTTCTTTTCCGTCGCCGATGGCCCAACCGGTCTCGGGGGTATAGGCCTCCGCCCACCAGCCGTCCAGTTCGGAGATGTTGAGCCCTCCATTGGCCAGCACTTTCATTCCGCTAGTCCCGCAGGCCTCCCACGGTCGGCGCGGTGTGTTGATCCAAAGGTCCATGCCTTTGACCAGTTCCTGCGCCATCTGCATGTCGTAGTCGCTGAGGAAGACAACATGGCCGCGGACTTCGGGGCGCTTGATGAAGTCATTCCATCGCTTGATAAGCGCCTGTCCCGGCGCATCCTCGGGATGGGCCTTGCCTGCCAGGATCAATTGCAGGGGGCGTCGCGAATCCGTAAGTAAGCGAATAAGCCGCTCAGGATCATGCAGCAAAAGATCGGGGCGCTTATAGGTTGCGAAGCGACGCGCGAACCCGACCGTGAGCACGTCGTCTTTAAAGATGTCAGCAACGTTCACCTGAGGATCGCCTTCAGCCGAGAGCTGACGCGCATAGCGGTCACGCACCTGGGTGAGCATCGTCTTGCGCGCGTCAGTTCGCATGTGCCACAACTCGCTGTCGGTCAAGCGACGGACGTCGTCCGCGAGTGGACGATCGCTCCGCCAACGGTCCGCTCCGCACACCTTGGTCCAGAGGTCGTCCGCTTCGGCCGAGTCCCAGGTCGGGACATGAATCCCGTTCGTGACAGAACCGATGGGAACCTCCGCCTGTGGCCATCGCGGGAACAGTGGTTGAAAGATCTGCCTGCTGACTTCTCCGTGAAGCTTGCTGACGCCGCTGACCTGTCCGCTGCCGCGAAGCGCAAGATAGGCCATGTTGAAAGGCCCCCAGGTATTTCCAGGGTTCTGCCTTCCCAATGCGAGGAGCTCCTCCATGGAGATTGCCAACTCGTCCTTCGCGTAGTGGCCGAGATATTTCCAGCAAAGCCCCTGATCGAACCGATCGAACCCAGCCGGGACGGCCGTATGGGTGGTGAACAAGTTCCCTGCCCTGGTGATCGCCAGCGCCACATCAAAGGGCACACGATGATCCGCCATGTAGTACCGGGCGCGTTCGAGCACAGCGAACGCCGCATGACCTTCGTTGAGGTGGCAAACCTCAGGATTCAAACCAAGCTCCCGGAGCAGCCGCCAGCCGCCAATGCCCAGAACCATCTCTTGTTTCAGCCGCATCTCGGCGTCGCCGCCGTAAAGTTCGCTGGTGATCCCGCGATGCGCGGCGGCATTGGCGAAGTCGTTCGCGTCGAGCAGGTAGAGCTTGTTTCTGCCAACATTCACCTGCCAACAGCGCAGCCAGATCCTTTCGCCCGGGAGCTGAATCTGGATCCGCATCCACTCCCCGTTCGCACGACGAAGCGGCTGAATGGGCAATTGGCCCGGGTCGTTTACGGGATAGAGCGCGCGTTGATTGCCATCGGCGTCGAAATCCTGACGAAAGTACCCCTGCCCCCACAGTAAGCCGACCCCCACGACCGGGACACCAAGGTCGCTCGCCGCCTTCATCTGGTCGCCCGCGACATTTCCCAACCCGCCAGAGTAAATCGGCAGGGCTTCAGTCAGCATGAACTCCATGCTGAAATAGGCAATCGTTGAGAGCGCTGCTCCGGGATGCGTCTTCTGAAACCACGCATCGGCCGAAAAGAATTTGCGTTTGTGTTGCAGCAATGCGGATAGGAGTTTCTGAAAGTCTGGCGTTGCCAGAAGAGTCTTGACCTTGTCGTCCGAGACCGTTTGAAGAATCACCCAGGGGTTCTGCGTTGTCTGCCATAGGTAACTATCCAGTGCTTCCCAAAGCACGTCTGCCTTGTGATTCCAGGACCAATGGAGGTTCAGCGCCAACTCATTGAGCGCGTCAATTCCCAAAGCCGGCGCGGCCTTTGCCGCTGGGACCTTCTTACGTGACTTGCTGGTTTTCGGATCGGTCAATTTGTCTCCTGAAGCTCTGGGCTATCGACGACGGCGCCGCAGATGCAAATGCCTGGTTCGCGGCGGCTGCCCTTTGGCCTCGATAAGATTTAAGTGCCGACCTTCATTGGGGCACTCTTTCGCCGCGCGCTCACGAAGCCCTCGGTAGCTCTGAATGCTTCATCTGTATGATGCGTTCCGCCTCAAGCCGGTCCTGGTCCCGCTGGCTTTCACCGCGCGCTCGCCCTGCCGCATAATCGATCCTGAGAAGACGGCTTCACCCGGCTTGCGCGTGACCGGAAGCGATTCCCCCGTCAGTGCCGATTGATCCACCTCGACTGGATCGCCGTCCAACAGTCGAGCGCCTGCGGGAACAATGTCTCCAAGACGCAGGCGAATCACGTCACCAGCAACCAGTTCGCTGGCCTTTGGAGTCGCCCACTTGCCGTCTCGCAGAACCTTTGCGTCGTTCGCCAGCTTTGCCTTCACGGCTGCAATCTCATTCCCCGCCTGGTGTTCTTCCCAGAATGCCATGATCGCATTCGAGAAGAGAAGCGCCAGGATAATGAAGAAGTCCAGCCAGTGCCGTACAACCCCCGAGAGAATAACGGCTGCCTCAATCATCCAGGGAATGGGTCCCCAAAAGTAGGTCAGAAATTTCAGGAATGCAACGGCATCGAGTACGGCATGATGGCCTCATACGCGGAAGGCCTGAATATTCTCCATCATGCGAACGTCGGCAAGCAGAAAGATACGGTCGATGCTGAAACCACGCCTCTGCGCGATCCTGAGCACTACGCCTACGACCTGAACCTTGCCGACATCACCGAGGTCTGGAGGCGAGGCAGCGTCATCTCATCCTGGCTTCTGGATCTTGCGGCTGCGTCGCTGCTCGAAAGCCCCGATCTCGCGAAGTTCGAGGGCAGAGTTTCGGACTCGGGAGAAGGGCGCTGGACGCTCAAGGCAGCGATCGACGAATCCGTGCCCGCCCCAGTCCTGAGCGCCGCTCTGTTCGAACGTTTCAGCTCTTGCGGCGAGGCTGACTTCGCCGATAAAGTCCTATCCGCACTGCGGTACGAGTTCGGCGGCCACAAGGAAAAGACAACGGGAGGCGCCTGATGGCTGCCCCCGTTCGGACGCGCTGGTGCTCTTCGGTGTGACCAGGCGATCTCGCCCACAAGATGATCTTTCCTGCACTCTATGCCATGGTGAAGCGAGGAGTGCTTACAGCTCGCGTCATCGGTGTCGCATTGCCGGCTTGGAGTTTAGAGCGGCTGCACAAGCGAGTGACAGACAGCATTGAGCGATCGGGCGGCGTCGACAACAAGCGTGCGCTCAAGCACCTGCTCTCGCTGTTGACCTATGGAAGTGGCGATGATGAGAATCCGGACGCTTTCCTCGCCATCGGGAAGGCACTTGGCACCGCGCGCCACCCAGCCTACTATCTTGCGGTCCCGCCCGTTCTCTTCGGTACGGTCATCAAGGGTGATGCGGCGGGCTTGGGCGCCATCAACTGGGACTAACTTGGAAAAATATTAGGATGAAAGTCCAGCAAAGGCCAACTTTGCGTGCGGGCAGGCGGACTATGTGGGACTAACAGGGATCGATTGGAAGGGGTAATTGGTGGCCCGGGCAGGAGTCCAACCTGCGACCGTCGCGTTAGGAGTGCGCTGCTCTATGCAACTGAGCTACCGGGCCATTAAGGGTAGTGTACCGTGCGGGGAAGAGGAGCGAGAAATCCGTTAGGAGCGGCGGCAGCCGCGGGAGTAGACGATGGGGCGGACCCACTGGTCCATCGTGGCGAAGTCGATGCAGGCCGCGCCGCTGACGGTGTCGATGCGCCATGTGATGTCGCCCTGGCGGTACCACTGGTACTTGCCACCGCCGCCGAAGGCCATGCCGGCCGGCGGGTTGCGGGGGATGGAGTCGGAGACGGGGAGACCGGCGGTGAGCTTGGCGGCCGTCTCAGGTTGAAGGGGCGCCTGGGGGGCGGGGATGCTAGCAGGCGTGATGTTGGCGATGACTGCCGGAGCGGGCGTGGCCGGAGCCTCCGCGGCCGGTGTGGGAGTGGCTGGAGCGCCGGGGTCGGCGTCGTCTTTTGCGTCCTCGGCATCCGAGGAGGCATCGCGCGGGACTACGTCGCCGCTGGTGGAAACGGCGCGGCTGCCCGTGTGGGTGTAGAGCCACCAGCCGCCGCCAGCGAGAACGGCCACCGCCAGCAGCCATCCGAGTGCTCGAAGCATTCCTCCTCCTCGCATCGTGAAGGATGCGGCGCGGCCGCGGAAATTCCGCCGGGCAAAGCACTCCCCATGATGACTTGCAGTGGGGGTTGGGGAGACGACGAATCCGGGCTGCGAATATAGCTCGTCACGAATATAGATAGGTTCGGGCGGGCGGGTTATGATCGATTTGTGCCGAAATATTCGATCGTCGTGCCGTTTCATAACGAGGAAGAAAACGTCACCGTGCTTTACGACCGCGTGAAGCATGTGATGGAACTTGTGGGCGCGAGCTTTGAACTGGTGTTCGTGGACGATGGCTCGCGAGACCGGACGTATCGGCTGCTGGAAGAGATCGCGGCGGTGGATTCCCGCGTGCTGGTGGTGAAGCTGCGCCGGAATTTTGGGCAGACGTCGGCGCTGGCGGCGGGGTTCGATCACTCGTCGGGTGAGTATGTGCTGGCGATGGATGGCGACCTGCAACACAATCCGGAGGAGATTCCGGCGTTCCTGGAAAAGCTGGAGGAAGGCTACGACGTGGTGAGCGGATGGCGCTCGCAGCGCGGCGATGGCGTGGTCCGGCGGCTGCCGTCGAGAGTGGCGAACTGGATGATGGCGCGGCTTTCCGGCGTGGACATCCACGACTTTGGCACGACGTTCAAAGCCTATCGGCGCGAAGTGATCCACAACATTCCGCTGTATGGGGAGATGCACCGCTTTATCCCGGCGCTGGCGAGTTGGTATGGCGCGAGCATTTGCGAGATACCGATCTCAAACCCGGCGCGCGCCACAGGCAAGAGCCACTACGGCATCGGGCGCACGTTCCGGGTGTTCTTCGACCTGATGACGATCCGATTTTTGCTGAAGTACATGACGCGGCCGCTGCACTTCTTCGGAGGGGTGGGAGCGTTGGGTATGCTATCGGGCGGCGGTCTTGCGATGTGGCTGCTGATCCACAAGCTGATGACCGGGCACGATGTCGGGGATGAGCATGGGCCGCTGTTTATTATTGCGGCGGTGCTGATCCTGGGCGGGATACAGATGATTGGCGTGGGGCTGCTGGGGGAGCTGCAGGTGCGACACTTCTATGCGCAGTCGCAGCATTCGCCGTATACCGTGGACCGCGTGGTGAGGATGAAGCCTTCGGAAGAGAGTATGAGGCTGTAGAAAGTGAATAGTGAATAGTGAATAGTGAATAAAACAAATGCCGTCATACTGGGCTTTATTCACTATTCACTACTAACCATTCACTGATTGGGGAGGCAGTAGAAAGTGAATAGTGGCTGGTGAATAGTGAATAAAACAAATGCCGGAACACTGGGCTTTATTCGCTGCTCATTGTTCACTGCTTCACGGAGCTGTATTCACTGCTAACCATTCACTGATGGAGTTTTATTCACTATTCACTGCTAACCATTCACTGATTGGGGACGGTTTTGAAGGCGATTCAGATTGCGAAGACCGGCGGCGCTGAGGTGCTCGAGTACGTGGAGATTGCCGCGCCGGTGGCGGGTTCGGGACAGGTGCTGGTGCGGGTTGAGGCTTCGGGCGTCAATTTCATCGACACCTATTTGCGCGAGGGGCGGTATCCGGCGGCGCTGCCGTTTGTTCCGGGCCAGGAAGCCGCGGGCGTTGTTGCCGCGCTGGGTGAGGGCGTCACCGGGTTTCGCGAAGGCGATCGCGTGGCTTGGACCGGGACGCGCGGGACGTATGCGGAGTTCGCGTGCGCGCCGGCCAGTGAGTTGTTGCACATTCCCGAGGGGGTGAGTTTCGAGCAGGCCGCTGCGGCGCTGACGCAGGGCCTGACTGCCCACTATCTTGCGCATGACACGTATGCGATTCAGCGCGGGGATGTGGTGCTGGTCCATGCGGGAGCGGGCGGGGTCGGGCTGCTGCTGACGCAGATGGCGCGGCAGCTCGGGGCGACAGTGATCGCGACCGTTTCGACCGAGGAGAAGGCTGCGCTGTCGCGGCAGGCGGGCGCTGCGCATGTGGTCCTTTATACCCGGCAGAATTTCCGCGAGGAGGTGCGGAAGATTGCGGGCGGAGCGGGTTTGCCGGTGGTGTACGACTCGGTGGGGAAGACGACGTTCGAGGATTCGCTGAAGTGCCTGCGGCCGCGCGGTCTGCTGGCGCTGTATGGCGCTTCGAGCGGGGCCGTGCCGCCGTTCGATCTGATCCGGCTGGCGGGGCTGGGGTCGCTGTACGTGACGCGACCGACATTGAAGGATTACATGCGAACGCGGGAAGAGCTGGAGCGGCGCGCGCACGATGTTTTCGGATGGGTCTTGAGCGGAGCGCTCAAGCTGCGGACCGAGTATCGCTATCCGCTGGAGCAGGCGGCACAGGCGCAACGCGATATGGAAGCCCGGAAGACCACGGGCAAAGTGCTGCTGACGATATAGAGCGAGTCGATGGTCCCGAACGCAAGAAACCCGTATCCGCGATAGAGAAGCTATCGCGAATACGGGCTCTTGATTCTGAAGCGGAGCGGCGGCTGCCAGCCGAGGTCAAGCCTTGAAGCGGCGACGGACAACGCCTGCGAGTCCGACAATGCCGGTGCCGAACAGGACGAGGCTGGAGGGTTCGGGGACGGGGCCGGGGACGACCAGCGTGTTGGTAACAGTGGCAAACGATGAGAAGTAACCGTTGCTCTCTTCCAGGGCTCCGTTCATGTCGTTCGGCTGAATGCCGTAGTACAGATTGAGCTCGAGGCCGTGAGGCAACATTGCCAACGGGCCATCGTAGTCGAACGGGTTGCCGGAAGTGAAATACAGATTGTCGATGTCAAACGCACCGCTGGGCGAATTTCCGGACATCGCATTGGTGTAGATGTAAGGACCGCTGTAGGCGGCGGCCGAAGCCGCGGAGTCGATGTAACGTGTGGCGTCACCGTGAATATGGACGAACCCCGAGATGTGGGTGATGTCGTAAGCGTTCGGCTGGCTGTTGATGTCAGGCACCACAGTGAAAGTCATAGTGAACGTGTCCCCGTCCATGGTCGTACCGGAGAAGTGGACTGTGTCAGCCGAAGCCAGTGGAACAAAAAGGGCAACCGAAAGTGCAACAAGTGCGGTCTTGACGAAGAAAGTAGTTTTCATTGGAGGTAAGCCCTCGTTGCGTTTGAGTTACGTTAGATCGGCGAGATGGTTACCTCTGGCAGCGAGCGTCATCTCAAATAGGAACATTGGTAACTCGTTGAGACTAGCACCGGTGGTTACCAGTTGCAAGAGGAAAACTTAATTATTTTTAATAAGTTGAATGTTCCCATATAGTTAGGTCGTCCGACGACAAGGCGGGCGCCATGCCGTCCGTCCTGGCAAGTCATTGAGAAGACATCGGTTATGGTGATTTTCGGGACGGTTACTATAGTTTGCGCCGCGGTTACCTCGCTCGGGGACAATGGCCGTAGCCCAAAAGTTGCAGGGTTCGGTGGGCGCGGACGGCCACTGCGAGGTTCGCATGGCGGCATTTGGGCCGTGCGCTGTGGAAAATTCCTTGTCGCGTTGCCGCGGCGGAACATCGCGTCTTGCGGGATGGGAGATTTCGCCGGGGCACTTCCGGCGGTCGGAGAACCGCAGCGGAGGGAGCAGGCACAATCTGACGAACGGGTTTTGCGGATTGTGGGTTAGGAACCGCCGGTGCAGAGAGCGCGCCAGAACATGCGCAAGAACCAGTTTTGACTTCCGTTGCAACAGTCGGCACACTGGGGTTGGGCCTTATTGCGCTGCCGATTTGAAGGCAGTGCTCGAATCCACTCTGTACCGCAATGGAATGTTCGGGAAGCGCGGTGAAACTCCGCCACTGCCCCGCAACTGTGAAGCGCGCACCTTCTTTAGAAGGTGAAAGTTTGCCACGAATCTGCCACTGACGCCACCCCGGCGCCGGGAAGGGAGAGTCGAACGATGTATGGCCAGGCTTGAGATCGCGCCAGTCAGGAGACCGGTTCCGCTGCGCACGTCACCACGCTCTCGCAGGGAGAGCGGAGGAGTTATCCATGCATTCTTATCTGCCCCGGGCTTCGCGCCCAGATGGGGCGAGCTTGCCTTTGCGCGCACACTCGCTGCGACGCTTCGCCTTCACGCTTTTCTTGCTCTTGTTGTTTGCTACGGCCGCTGACGCCGTGGTGGTTCGCGGCCGTGTGACCACGGCGCTGGGCACGCCTGTTCCGGGGGCGCGGGTGCAGCTGGTCCAAAACGGCAAAACGATTGCCCAGGGGACGGCTGCGGTTGACGGCAGCTTCGAGATCCGCACAGCCGATGCGGGGCGGTTTACGCTGCTGGCGTCGGCGGGCGGGTTTTTGCCTGCCATTGGGGAGGATTTTTATGGCGGAGCGGAAGATATCGTCACGCAGGATGCAGTGCTGGCGACGACGACGGTGCGGCAGGAAGTGTCGGTGACGGCGACGGGCATTCCGACGCCGCTGCCGCAGTTGACCGCGCCGGTGAGTGTGGTTCCTCAGGAGGATTTGGCGCTGCGGACCGGCGTGGGCGAAGAGATGCGGCAGACGCCCAGCGCCGTGCTGGTGCAGACGGGCATGACTGGCGGCGTGATGTCGCTGTTCGTGCGCGGAGGGAATTCCACGGCGAACCTGGTGCTGGTCGACGGCATTCCCGCGGACGATGTGGGTGGAGTATTCGATTTTGGCACGGTAAGCTCGACGGCGATCGGGCACGTTGAGATGTATCGCGGACCGAACTCTGCGCTGTACGGAACGGATGCGGGTGCGGCGGTGATTACGCTGAATACGCCGCGGGGAACGACGCTGCGGCCGGTGCTGAATTACTCGGGCGATGCGGGCACGCTGCATGAGTATCGCAACGAAGTGACGCTGGGTGGGACGTACCAGAAGCTGGATTACTTCGGCGCGTTCTCGCGCTTCGATACATCGAATGCGCTGCCGCGCGACAAGTATCACTCAGCGACTTCGGCGGCGAACATTGGATATGAGTTCACCGGCAACACGCAGATGCGATTCACGATTCGCGATGGCGTGTCGGCGACGGGGTTGCCGAGCGCGCATGATTTTTATGGCGTGTCGTCGGATGCGAAGCAGTCGGACCAGGACTTGTATTCGGGCATCACGCTGGAGAACCGGACCGAAGGCGACTGGCACAACCTGCTGCGTTACGGCATTGCGCGCAAGCGAGAGCAGGAGAAGATGTTCACCAACCAGGGAACGCCGGTCGAAGTGTTTCCGGGCTTCTTTGAATACTTTGGCAATGTTTCCACCATCCGCGGAGCGAATGGATATACCGCAACGGGGCAGGCTTCTTTCTTTCTGCCGACTGACGATCAGGCTTCCAATCGCGATCAACTGTATTACCAGTCGGACTACACGTTCTCGCCGAAATTTCTGGCGCTGTTCGGGTTTCGTTACGACAACGAGCGCGGCGTGTTCAACGACAACGACTTCGGCGAAAACGAAAAAGTGCAGCGCACGAACTTCGAATACAACCTGCAGTTTCAGGGGCAGGCGTGGGGACGCTTGTTCTACTCGGCGGGCGGAGCGGTGGAGAAGAACCATCTCTACGGCATTGCGGGAACACCGCGCATCGGCCTGGCCTATGTTCCGGTGCGTCCCTCGGACAAGTTGTTTCATGGAACGAAGATTCGCGCCAACGCCGCGACGGGGGTGCAGGAGCCGAGTCTTTCGCTGGAGTTCAACAGCCTTTACCGGCAGATTTCCGCAGCCGATCGCGCGGCGTTCCATGTAGGCCCGCCGCAGCAGCAGCGTTCGCGCAACTACGATATCGGCGTTGAGCAGAACGTGATGGGCGAGAGGCTGATGCTGAAGGCCGATTACTTCCACAACGTTTTCGACCGGCAGCTCGAAGGCGTGAGTGGAGAAGCGCTGGCGCAATATTTCAATTTGAATTTTCCTTCGATCTTTTCGGCGTACTTGAACTCGCTGGCTTATCGCGCGTCCGGTGCGGAGCTGGAAGTGGAATGGAAATTCAAGCATCGGCTGTTTGTCCACGGCGGTTACACCTATCTCGATACGAGCGTGGTGCAGTCGTTCGCGAACGATGCGGTGCTTGCGAATCAAGGGACACCGACGGAGAATCCGAACCTGCCGGGGATCGCGATTGGCGCGGAGAGTCCGCTGGTTGGTGGACGGCCGTTTCGTCGTCCGCCGCATTCGGGTTTCTTTGGCGTGGACTATAACCGGCCGCGGTTTTCGGTGGCGTTCAAGGGCGCGCTGGCGAGCCGCAGCGACGACTCGACGTTCCTGGATTTCGAGGACATCCATGGGGGGAACTCGATGATCCTGCCCAACCGCGATCTGGATTTCGGGTATGCGAAGCTGGACCTCGGCGGGACGTTCCGGTTCACGTCGAAGATTGGAGCGTTCGTGCAGCTTGAGAACCTGCTGAACGATCAGCACATTGGGCCTATCGGGTTCCCGGGGCTGTCATTGACGGCGCGCGCGGGGTTCAAAATACGGCTGGGCGGCGACTAAATCACAGAGTAGGGAGACGGCCTGCGTTGGCTTCGCGCAGCGCGGGCCGCTGGCTGCACGCGACGGCAACTGCTTAAAGCACGTCTAACCAATGTGGAGGTGCTTATGCGTGTGATGATGCAGTTGAGTGTTTTGGGTGTGCTTGCCGGTGTTGTGCCGTTGGTGGCGCAGATCCCGGTAGAAGGTCCGGTGGAAACGCGCGCGACGATTTCGGTGGAAGCGAAGCAGCCGCCGCAGCTCGATCCGGCGATGATTAAAGTTGAGGTGAATGGGCATCAGACGCCGCTGACGGGGCTGTCGCGCGTGCGGCCGGCGAGTACGCAGGTGGCCATCCTGATCGACGATGGGCTGCGGAGTTCGTTCGGCAACCAGCTTGGGGACGTGAGGCAATTCATCACCTCGCTGCCACCGGGGGTGCAGGTGCTGGTGGGCTACATGCGCTACGGAAGCGTGGACGCGCCGGACGGCTTTTCTGCGGACCATGCGGCGGTGGCGGCCGAACTGCATGTGCCGATGTCGGTCCCCGGGGCCAGTGCGAGCCCGTACTTCTGCCTCTCGGATTTTGCGAAGAAGTGGCCGTCGGGCGCGCCCGGGGCGCGGTTTGTGCTGATGCTGACCAACGGCGTCGACCCGTATAACGGAAGCACGTCGATCATGAACCAGAACAGCTCGTACGTAGAGGCGGCGCAGAATGACGCTCAGCGCGCGGGGATTGCCGTCTATGCGATCGCGTATCACGATGCAGGAATGCGGGGTGCGTCTGCCTCGTTCAGCGGACAGGGTTATCTACAGCAGGTTGCGGAGGCGACGGGCGGACGCTCGCTCTATAACGGCAACATGAATCCCGTGTCGCTAACGCCGTTTCTCAGGGAGTTCAGATCGGCGATTGCGGAAAGCTATACGGCCACATTTATGGCGAGCGCGAATAACGAGAAGCCGAATACACTGACGAGGCTGAAGATTACGACGTCGCAGCCGAAGTTGAAAATACATGCGCCGGAAGCGGTGCATCCGGGGGAGATGCAATGAAGGATGGCTCGGATTTCGTGCCGATTCCGCCGATGCTGGCGAAGCGGGTGGAGACGCTCCCGGAAACAGGGGAATGGATATTCGAGCCGAAGTGGGATGGGTTCCGCGTGGTCGTGTTTCGTGATGGCGACGAGGTGCTGTTGCAGAGCCGCGATCTGAAGCCGCTGGACCGATACTTTCCGGAGTTGCTGGAGCCGCTGCGAGCACAGTTGCCGCAGCGGTGCGTGCTGGATGGGGAGATCGTCATTGCGCGCGAGCGTGGATTGGACTTCGATGCGCTGACGCTGCGGATTCATCCGGCAGCGTCGCGGGTGAAGATGCTCGCGGAGCAGATGCCGGCTTCGGTTGTCTTCTTCGATCTGCTCTCGGAGGACGATCGCGATCTGTGCGGCGAGCCGTTTGACGTGCGTCGCCAGAGGCTGAGCGAAGTGATGGCTCATGCGGTCGCCCCACTGCATTTGACACCTGCAACGCGTTCGCTGGATGTGGCACGGGATTGGTTTCAGCGCTTCGAGGGGGCGGGGCTGGATGGCGTGATGGCGAAGGGGGTGTCCACCCCCTATGAGCCGGGCAAGCGCACCATGCTGAAGGTGAAGCATGAACGCGATTGCGACTGCGTGGTGGCGGGGTTTCGGTGGCATAAGGACGGGGAGGGGACGGCGGTGGGGTCGCTGCTGCTGGGGCTGTATGACGAGGCGGGGACGCTGCATCATGTCGGCGTGTGTGCCAGCTTTACCCAGGCGAAGCGGCGGGAGTTGGTGGAGTTTCTACAGCCGTATCGCGAGAATGCCTTGGAGGGTCATCCGTGGGGAGGCCGGGCGGATGCGACGGCGAACGGGCAGCGGATGCCAGGTGGCCAAAGTCGATGGTCTGCGGGTAAGGACCTATCATGGGTTCCGGTGCGCGCGGAGTTGGTGGTCGAAGTCGCGTATGAGCACATGCAGGGTGACCGCTTTCGGCATCTTGCGCACTTCAGGCGATGGCGACCGGATAAGCCGACGAGCGAGTGTACGTACGCGCAGCTTGAGGTAGTCGCGCCGGCGGAGTTGCAGGAAGTCTTCGGCAGCTAGGCTTCGGGTTCGCCTTCCTGAATCTTCTTTGCCTGTTTGCGGAAGCGCTGCGCGCCAAAGCCTTCGGCCATTTGCGTGTCGAAAGATTTTTTTGCCTTCGACGGCTGCACTCTTGAGGGTTCGGTGGGTTGTTTGGCGAAGTGGGGGGGCCAGGGGGCGTCGCCGAGACCCTCGGCTTCGTCACGCGCTGCTAGCTCCAGTATAGACGCTAACGAGCCTGCGTGGGCGTCCATGTCGGCGTGCGGGTCGCCGAGGGCGGCGAAGCGGGCGGGCATGGTGAGGACGGTGAAGTCGGCGGGATCGCAGGCGGCGACTTCGTCCCAGCGGAGCGGCGCGGAGACGCGGGCGTCCGGCAGCGGCCGCACCGAATAGGCGGAGGCTGTCGTACGGTCCTTGGCGTTCTGGTTGTAGTCCAGGAAGACACCCTGGCGTTCCTCCTTCCACCACTTGGAGGTGGCGACGCCGGGCATCCGGCGCTCGATGGCGCGGGAGACGGCGAGCGCGGCGCGGCGGACCTCGGTGAACGTCCAGCGCGGCTCGATGCGGACGTTGACGTGCATGCCGCGCGAGCCGGAGGTCTTCACGAAGGGTGTGAGGCCGTGCTCTTCGAGCAGGGCGCGGACTTCGAGGGCGACGCGGCGGACGTCGTCCCACGGAACGCCCGGAATGGGGTCGAGGTCGATGCGGAGCTCGTCGGGGTGATCGAGGTCGCCGGAGCGGACTGGATGCGGATGCAGCTCCATGCAGCCGAGGTTGACGATCCAGGCGAGGCTGGCCGTGTTGTCGATGACGATCTCGTCGGCGGTGCGGCCGGAAGGGAAGGAGAGCGTGACTTTGCGCACCCACTCGGGCGTGTCCGACGGGGCGCGCTTCTGGTAGAAGGGGTCCTTTTCGGCGCCGTCGACGAAGCGCTTGAGGACGATGGGACGGTCGCGGATGCCGAGCAGCGCGCCGGGAGCGACGGAGAGGAAATACTTCACGATGTCCAGCTTGGAGAGCTTTACTTCGCGGGTGAAGTAAGGCTTGTCCGGGCTCGAAATGCGGACCGCGTGGCCGTCGATGGAGAGGGTTTCGGAGGTGTCGGGTTTGGGCACGAGAGCAGGGTACTCCTCTGGGGAGTTGGATGCGGCCTGATTGTTTGTTGTTTTGGGGGATACCCCTCCCCCCCTGTTTGGGGTAAAGTTTCCATTCGATGGGACTTAGGTCCGTACCCCTGGGGAGGCGGTGGTGGGTCTCCCGGGTTCAGTGCGGAAGCCCGGCGGGTGGCCGGGCTTCGTGGAATCTTGACTGAGTTAATTGTATAGGTGGTGTCAAGCGTTTGCGTGGGCACCGCATAAACGGCTTTACTACCAGCATGGTTTGGCTTACCGTACGCTTATGGACTATTCGCAGATCATCACGATGGAGCCTGGGAAGCGCAGTGGAAAGCCGTGCGTTCGTGGCACGAGGATCACGGTGGTTGATGTGCTGGAGTACCTTGCGTCGGGGATGACTTATGCGGAGATACTGGCTGATTTTCCGCAATTGACTGAAAGCGACATCCTCGCTTGCCTGGCATTCGCGGCGGACCGCGAGCGGAAGCTTGAGACTGTGTTGGCGTGAAGCTTCTGCTGGATGAGAATCCTTCGGATCGGCTGGTTGCATCTTTGGCCGACCTCTATCCGGGATCGGAACAAATTTTGACCCTGGGACTCGGCGGTGCCGGTGATGACGTTGTGTGGGAGTATGCAAGGTTTCACGGATTCACGATTGTGTCGAAGGACTCGGATTTCTTCGACCGCAGTGTTTTGACGGGCGCTCCGCCCAAGGTCATCTGGATACGATTGGGCAACTGCTCGACGCAGGAAGTGGAGCGAATGTTGCGTTCAAAAGCCCTGGAGATGCAGGGGTTTTTCGAGGACGACCATGAAACCTGTTTGCGGCTTGGGAGATAAGAATTGCCAGGATAGTGCCCCAACTGGCGGGCGCGGAGTGATTGTAGAGCTTCGGATGATTTTATGGGGTCAGAGTTGCTTCGCGTGCTGGGTGGATGGTTGACCTTCGCCACTCATGCCGCAAACTGCGCGGCATGAATAGGCCACCTCGGCTTAAGTCGTAGGTCATGCGTGGGCCACCCGCCGGAGAGGTGGTGGTGGGTCTCCCGGGATAAGTACGGCAGGCCGGCGGGCTTCGTGGAAGCACTATGTCTCCAGTATATAAAGCGTGTCAATAGGGTGAGGGTGGAGAAGTTTGTAAGTGGCTGATTCGATGAGAAAATAATTGTTGGTTGTGGACGGGTACCGTCGATTGAGGGTCGTGCTTCTAAGATGCAATAGGGACCAGTCGTCACCTCTGTAATTCAACGCAACGCTGATAACCCGAGATAAGTTCGCAGAATCCGGATTACTTCAATCACCTGACTAAGATCATCATGGATAGCATTTTCTCTGATAAAGCGATGCAGCCTAGCTTTTCCGTCGGCGGACCATTCGCGATGGATTTGGCCAGCTATTTCAAACGTCTTTCTTGGCATTATCGCTTCTGCTTTGATGAATGCTTGAAGGAATGCTGTGCCAAAAAGATCTTCGACCTCCCAATCGAGCTTCTGATGCGGTTCATTCTGTTTGTCGAACGCTCTTCCAAGCGCAGACGGGTCAAGGTTCGATGTCTCAGGCATCTTTGGTCTCAACCTGAAAACGTCCCTGTATTCAACGATGCTTGTATCAAAGATGTTCGCCGTGCGCACCGCATAGCGCCCAGCTGCATCGTTGTCGAAAAGTCCAATGAAACGATACTTGGGACGTCCATTTGGCAGTAGAGTTATGCGGGCGTAACCCTTAAGTCTCGTGAGTTCTCGGATTACACCTGTCGTGCCGCCCTCGTCCCCGGCCCCAGCGGCAGCCATCGCGAACTCATTTCCAAAAAGGTCGACACCTGTCCTCCGGCGTTCCTCTCGGGCGGCTAAAGCGAATAGGTCTGCGTCGGTGGTGCCCTCAAGGAGAATCGTGCGTGGCCGCACAATGAAACCTAGCATGTCGCAATATTTGCTTATGCTGTCGTCAGCCACGATTGTCACCATCAGGATGAGGCCCTGCAGTCACCGGCCTCAAAAATGGACCGTTATGACCAAATGAAACGTGACAGCGGAAGCGCGTCCCTGCGCGTGTCGTGCTCATCCCGTGTTCTTCGGGGCGAAATGGAACTAGAGCTAAACGGAATTCATCAACTCGCGCCAAGGTTCTATTGCCATAATCTGAACCCGTTATTGCGCTGACTGTTTGAAGCGAATTGCCGTCCTTAGACCAAAGCCAGCGAAGCCGATCAGGGACTTGGACGAAGTATTCGCTTTCTCTCCAGAGACTTCGAAGGCTTTTGAACACGGCATCTCCCTCGAATGCCCGTTCGGCCTGATATAGAAGAATCGCGTATTCAAGAGTGAGTTGTGGAGACGCTTTGTAGGTTGATATTTGCAACTGCTCGGCGAACGATAGCTGGGCCCTGAACGCTTTCGGCGAGCTCAAACATGTCAGATCGTAACTGAGTCTGATTGCCTGAATGCTTCCCCTCGCAATTGGGTTGCTGAGTATTTCGAGCGCACTGTGCCTTGCCTCATTTGAGGTGTCCGCGAAACTCCAGTTTGCGTCTACCCTATCCACAGCTAGTGTTCTCCACGCTTCTACTAATACGTCAATCGGCGTCCGCATAGTATCGAGAGAACGAGCAATCGGGGATTGAGTGAACAGCAAATTTAGAGCTTGATCTGATAGTTTCTGGAGCTCGGCCGCTCGGTAAGCTGTTTCATTAGAAGTTAAGGCGGAGTGCAGAATCCCGAGTGCCTCAATACACTCCGCAACAGCTGGTCCACTGCTCTCTCTAACGGTGAGAAGAAGGTTCTTAACATACGTCTCGATTGTGAACGAGTTTGGGTTTTCGTCGTACGCTCTCCGGGTTGCCTGATTGGCCAACAGCCGCAGTTCGGCGAGCCGCGCCTTCGATGCTCCAAGAGTAGACTCAACCGATTCTAAATCCTGATATGCACGGGCTAGTGAATTTAATAAATTAAGGTCCGACTCAGACCCTTGGGTGAAAGCTACATCATTAAGTGCGTACAAGATATCGCTAATTGCATCTTCTAACAACTTCTGCCTATCGCGATTCGAAACTCCATAAATTCGATCATCAAGCATGGCTATACGGCGCCGCGAAATAGCCACATGATGGCGAAACACACGACTAGTGTCACGCAGGGAACGAGGCATCTCGTCTAACGCAGCTAAGACGTCGCGCCACTGCGCGGCAAATGTAAGGCGACCTTGATCGATTTTGAAGATCGTTGTCGCAAATTCCTCGCCAGTTGAGCGATAGGCAACTTCTCCGAGGCGTGGTTCTTGAGAAATGCGTCGCAAGAGCATAAATCGTAAATCTTCAGGGGTGTTTGCGTGTGCGAATCCAAACTGTTCGCGAGCGTTAAAGTCATAGAAAAGCCCGTTGATAAGAAATCGTCCAAGAATATCGTGAACCATTCCCCAATAAAAAATCCCATCGGATGAGATGCGAATTAGACCTAACCCCGCCAACTCCGACTGAGCGTCACTGAGAAGCTGGGAGATAGGCCACCTAGTATTTGACCGTGGCAGTAAGCTTTCGGGAATTGGAATGCGCTCTGTCGAGAGAGCTGCAATATGAAGTATTGCTACTTTTACTACTTCGCTCGCAGTAGACGTGCTGAAAGCTCGATACATCCACTCCTGGATTGATTCCGATAGATCGTATTGTCCTTGAATCCAGAACGAAAGCGTGATCCAAAAAGCAACCGCGCCGTCGATAAGGCGAACGGCATGATCTTTGTAAAAGTTCTCCCACTGTCGTAAGGGTCTCTCCCGACCGTATTCACGTAGGAAGCGATTTAAATGGTCGCCCAGAGACCTTGCGTCGCTCTCTTCAATAACATGACTAAGGGTGCCCACTTCTCGAAAGGAGGAACTTACGTGGTAAGCAAGTGGAACGGATGGGCCTGAAACGACAATAATACAAATGGGCCGACCAGATTTCTGAATATCATTCTTAAATCGTTCTAGCTCGCTCTCGCGATACTGCCAATGGAGTACGTCGAACACAACAATCCAAGGTGCTTCGTAACGCCGCACCGTGGATGAGCTATCCAAACTTGCTTCCTCGATTTTGATATGCGCAAGACTCAGAAAATTTACAAGCCGCAGAGAATCGGGTGTGAATGGCGTCTGTTTAGCAACCAGTGTCGGGTACCCTGCACGCGCGCACTGCCATGCGATTGTCCGAGTAATAGTGGTACCACCTGATCCAGGTTCGGCAGCGAGATAAGCCACCCGGTTTTCTTCTGGCCCAACCGAATCGAGTTTTCTCAGAATTTGGAAGACTGCATTAGAGCAATCTTTGTCTCGAACCCAGGGTAAACCGGCCGCGTATGGTCTCCAAGATGCTGAAGGGTCCCGAAAGAAGGCGACAAATTCGTCGTGCGAAAGATCCTGTGGTGACAAAGGAACTAGCTCACGTTCTTGAATAAGTTGATAGAACTCAAGGATCGGACGCTCCGGATCGTCGATGGGGGATAGATCGATCCTTGAGCTTCCGCCTCTGTTATCTCTGACCCTGACGACTACCTGTTCAGGTGGATATATTTGGCTAAATTGAAGGGCAATATTTTCGGCAATTGCAACATCGGGGATGCCTAAGAGTGTTGCCGCCACTCCGTCTGGGATGGAGTTCGCCCAATCCTCAACATTGTCCGCTGTGTGTGGTTCGTAAGCCGCAATTGTGAGTTCGGACCGAAATCCGGTCGCCCAGAGTTCCTTAAGCTCGGCGGGCACCCCTCCCGGGTGCTCGCCGAGCACCAAGATTTGTCTGGGCTCGGAACGACGAATAGACTCGAGGATGTTGATCCTGCGTAGTTGGGAGACAAATCCCGGCTGATTCTCCGCTGATCGCCCATTAATCAAATATAGCGGCAAACACCGAGGTGGTAACTCGATACGCGACGGGTCGCTATCGATCACCTGAATGAACCCTCGGCGTCTTGTCAGATCGGCCTCAGCCGCTGCAACCTTGTCAAGGGTTATTAAAAAATTAGCGTTTGCCTGTTCGAGAACAATGAAACTCCAGGGCAGGGATAGAAGTCGTAGGAACTGGTCATCGTTTCCAACTGGAATGCTGCGAATCCAAAGAGCGATATCTCTGGATTCTAAGCGCGTAAAGATCGAACTTGGAATGAGGTCTGTGCGAAGAAGCATCGTCTCCGGTATCCTTGCCAGTCGGGCGCTCGACTGCTATCTGTCGTGTTTTCGAAGGATATAGCATTAGGTCCGGTTTTGGGAGGCATGTACTGAATATGAACGCCTTTGGTTCGTAATTCCTTTACAGATTCGCGGAATTTGGCTGCCTTGGCGGATGGCCCGATCATAACCACGTCAGGGACTTTCGCATGTAATCAGCAGGGCTTAGCCAAGGGGTATACCCCAAAAAACATAAGCCCTGTCCCATCTATATTTTGAAGGCTAAAGTACCCCCGGGGGAGGGGGGCCACCCCCCCCATGCGCAGAGTGCGCGAAGGATGGGCCATCCGAAATTGTGGCGGGGCGAGCGGGAATGTGGGTTTTCCCCGCTGGGCGCTGCGATGTCAGGGTTCGGTGCGGAAGGTCCAGTGGGGCAGGGGAGTGTCCGGCACCTCGACGAGGTTGGAGCGGGGTGGGGGAGTGCCGTCACGGAGGAGGTCGCCGATGTCCATCAGCACCGGAGTCGCGGTGACGAAGTAGTCATGTCCGATCCAGTTCATTTCGATGGGCGAAACGTCGATGCTGTCGACGTTGGCAAGGACGGCAATGGGATGCTGGCCGCCGACAGGATAGACTTTGTTCTCCTTGAACGAGGCCTTCATGGCGAGGTCTTTGTGCGAGGAGTACATGGTTATGCGGCCGATTTTGCCGGAGGCGACGAGTGAAGGAACGATATCGTCGAAGAGTTTCGTGTCGACGTCGGGTGCGGCCATGATGATCTGGTCCAGCTGGGGCAGATCGCCCGACGAGCGGAGCAGGTCCAATGCCTGCAACATGCCGTAGTTGCCCAGCGAATGCGCGATGAGGCTGACCTTGTCGGCGCCGGTCTTGCGGGTGATGTCTTTGAGGAAGTCGCGCAGCGGGTGGACGGAGTCGCCGATGGAGCGCTCGTCGGCGGGGTATCGCAAGGTCTCTCCCCAGGAGGGCCAGTCGTACATGATGGGCGCGCCGTCGAAGCCGATGTCGTGGGCAAGCTGCGCGGTGCGGTAGAGCTCCTCGTCGAAGGAGTTGTTGAAGCCGTGGATGAAGACGAAGATCTCCTTGTGCCCGGTGTAGTGGGTGATCTGGGTGCGGATCTGCGCGTAGAAGGAGTCCTCGGTGCAGAGGGCGAGGGAGGCGGTGAAGTGTCTGGAGCTGTCAGGTGCGTGCGAGAGCGACCACCAGCGGCGCAGCTCGATGGAGCCGGCTTTGTGGTTGGGCGGGATGGTGACGGTGGCCGTCCCATAGCGCAGGGGGACGATGCGGCTGCGGCTGCCCGTGAACGCGATGGCCGGGCCGGGTTTGGGCTCGCGCTCGGTGGCGAAGTAGACCTTGATGATGGCGGACGCGTCCGGTGGCGGCGGAGCGGCCGCGGCTAACGGCATCGGCGGCGGCGGCATCGGCATCCGCGGCGGCGATGGTTGGGCTATGTCTGTGTCGGCGGTGGTTGGCGGCGCGGCTGCGCGAACACGATGGACGGCGCGCTTCGGGTGTGGCGCTGCGGCGACTGTGGGGTATGGCTCGACGTAGGGCTGGCGGTCGAGGCGGATGCCCGTCTGGCGGATGGTGCGGGTGCAGATGCGGGCGCCGTTGGCGCGCGTCGCGGTGACGACGAATGTTCCCTTGTCCCAGGGGCTGACGTGGAGGGTGATGGATCGGGTGGTGTCGTCGAGGGGCAGGCCGTTGAGCGTCCAGGCGATGGAGGAGAGTTTGGGCGAGAGCGAAGCGGGGAGCGAGACGATGGCGGCGTCGTCGGCGCCGCGGTCGAGGGTGCAGGCGGGTACGGCGGCGCGTGCGGAGGTCAGCACGCAGAGGAGCGAGACGAAAAGCGTGAGGCTCTGGATGGGATGCTTCATGGTTGACCTCGATCCTTGAGCGGCGGAGATGGATGTTCCTTCCTTTTACGCCATCTGGGCGGGCGATGGGAAACTTTCGCATCGGGGCGCTTATGAGTTGTGTGTCCGCCGACCAGGTTGACGGTGGTGATGGCGGAAGGCGGTGATGAAACGGCGGGCGAAGTTGGCGGATGCGCAGGATGTTGCCGTGTCGCGGTCGCGGCGGAGGGAGAAGGGAACTGCGCTGGGTGAGGGGTAGATGCGGAAGCCCGGCGGTCAGTCGGTGGTCTCCACTTCGGCACAAACGGCATTTTCGCCGCCTTTGAAGAAGCGAGCATTGCACTCTGTATTTCTTCGCACTCCGGTTAGAGCGGCGTTTGTGGCGGCCCAGCATAGGAAGCAATGTATTCCCTTTCGGGGGCCCCGGCCGATTGCGTGCGGTCGAGCGCATAGGGGTGACCCCCTCCCCCCGGGGGTACTTTGTGACGCAAAATTTAGATGGGACAGGGCTTAGCTTTTTGGGGGTATACCCCTGGCTGAAGGCTGCCGGTTAACTGCGAAAACCCAGCGGGTGGCTGGGCTTCGATAGTTGCTTTATGTCTTCAGTATATAGAAGGTGTCCCTAGGTTGATGGAGAGTGGAGTTTGTAAGTGGTTGAATCAAATGGCGAAAATAAATAATGGGTGTGGGCGGGAAGACGCGGTTGGGGTTGGGAAATCCCCCTGACATCTCCGCAGCCTGTAAAGCCCTGATCATTCCATTGGCTTTGTTCGTGGGGCTAAACAGGCTGCGGAAGAACTCGTTATTTTCGTTCGTGAAGTTCTCGCGGGGATAATTTTCGTCGATTTGGCTTGTTTTGGCTGTTTTTTTTTG
>Ga0207933_1000731_pt1 | contig 28988 bp, 22 predicted proteins | sample NGESurdeep092012_4_FD_184488 | JGI IMG/M metagenome (GOLD analysis project Ga0207933, IMG submission 184488) | Arctic peat soil microbial communities from Barrow, Alaska - NGEE Surface sample F53-3 deep-092012 (SPAdes) | ecosystem: Environmental > Terrestrial > Soil > Wetlands > Peat ... | reverse complement strand
TTGCTCATGGTTTAAGAATTTAAGGGTTTAATCCGCAGATTGCGCAGATTTTCGCAGAAAAACAGAAATCTGCGCCAATCCGTGAAATCTGCGGACCAACGTGTTTTTTTGGCAAAAAAGTTGTGAATGATGGCTGATCGGCGTCTGATAATGATTGATTGGCCTCGCGCAATGATTGATGGAAGCCAAAGAATCGTTGAATGAACCCAAGCAACGGCTGATGGAAGCCACGCAACGGCTGGTTGGCATCCTTCGATGATTGAATGAACTCCTGCGGTGATTGATGGAGGCTGAAGAATCGTTGCGTGATGCCCGGCAGCGACGGAAGGAGATTGATTTGCGGCAAAAGAACTCCCTCCGCTATTGCGCGGTTGAACCTCGGATGGTCTCGAATCTTGTCATGGCAGTGCGAATGAATTAAAAGGAACGAAAGGCAAATGTCAAACTTATTTTGAATAATAATTTTTGTCTGGGAAATCGGCAAAATGCGGATTGCGCCAAGAACAGGCATCAAAAGATGATTTTTTTGTTTCATCACGGAGAATTTGATTCCAGATTGAGCGCGAATGAAGATAAATCCATTTCTGAAAACTTTGCCGACGTATCAGCCGGGCCGCCCGGTTGAAGAAGTCGCGCGCGAACTCGGTTTGCCCGCCGACTCCATCATCAAAGTCGCGTCGAACGAAAACCCGTTCGGGCCGTCGCCGCTCGCCGTCGCCGCGCTGCAAAAGGCGGTTTCTGGCGTGAATCTTTATCCCGATGGCAACGCGTTTTACCTGAAACAAAAACTCGCCGTTAAATTTGGCGTTGAACCCGCGAATTTGATTTTGGGAAATGGCTCGAACGAAATCATCGAATTTGTTTCGCACGCGTTGCTTGAAAGTAGGGCAGGCATCTTGCCTGCCACCATCGGCGAAGCCGATGGAAGAAAACAACTTCGCGCTGACGCGCTCGAGGCAGGCAGGATGCCTGTCCTACTTTATGGCGATGAAGTTATCGTCTCGCAATTCTGTTTCGCCATTTATCCCATCGTCGCAAAAATGTTCGGCGCGAACGTCATCACCGTTCCCGCGAAAAATCACGGCCACGATCTGTCCGCCATGCTCCGCGCCATCACGCCGAAAACCCGGATTGTTTTTGTCGCAAACCCGAACAACCCGACCGGAACGCTCGCGCCGCGCGAGGAAGTGATTCAATTCGTGAATGACATTCCCGATGACGTGCTGCTCGTGATGGACGAAGCCTACATCGAATTTCTGGACGATGCGGTGGATTTGGTTCCGCTCGTGCGGCTCGGCACGCGGAAGAACCTGATTTTGATGCGGACGTTCTCAAAAATTTACGGACTCGCCGGTTTGCGAGTCGGTTATGGAATTGCAAATCCTGAATTGGTTTCTGCGCTCGAAAAAATTCGGCAGCCGTTCAACATCAATTCCCTCGCGCAGGCCGCCGCGCTCGCCGCGCTGGACGACGACGAACATGTCCGCAAAACACGAGCGAACAATTTCGCCGGGCTGGAATTTTTCAACCGCGCGTTTCGCGGTTTGAAATTGGAATTCGTCCCGTCGTCCGCCAATTTTATTCTGGTGCGCGTCGGCGAAGGGCAGAAAGTTTTTGACGCGATGCAAAAGCAGGGCGTGATTGTCCGTCCGATGGGCGGCTATCAATTGCCGGAATGGATCCGGATTTCCATCGGCACGCCAAAGGAAAACGTGCGAAGCTTGAATGTTTTGAAGGCGATTCTTTCAAGTTACAGTCTTGGCGGCAATTTTCCGCAACCAAAATTGATTCGCTGAAAATCCGACGCCGTTGTAATGTTCGCGCAAATTATGGCGATTGCGGACATCAGGCGGGAATATCGGCGTGGCAACCTGGATCGCGCGGATTTGGAGGCGGATCCGCTGGCGCAGTTCGATGTCTGGTTCGCGCAGGCGTCGGCGGCGCAGTCGGGCGGACGCTGGCTGAAAATGGGCGTCGCGCTCTACAAATTGTGGCAGGCCATTCTCGGACGTTCCCCGGCGGACGTGAATGCGATGGTGCTTTCAACCGTGGACAAAAACGGGCGGCCTTCGTCGAGAAATGTCCTGCTCAAAGGCGTGGACGAATGCGGTTTCATTTTCTTCACGAATTATGACAGCCGAAAAGGCCGTGAACTCGCGGAAAATCCAAACGCTGCGCTGACATTTTACTGGCCGGAACTGGAACGGCAGGTTTGCGTCGCCGGTTCCGTGGAAAAAGTCCCGCGCGAAGAATCGGAAAAGTATTTCAAATCGCGTCCACGCGGCAGCCAGTTGGCGGCATGGGCTTCAAACCAAAGCGACGTTGTGGCCGACCGCGCCGCGCTCGAAACGAAGTGGAGCGAAATGGAAAAGAAATTTCCGAACGGCGTTCCATTGCCGCAGAACTGGGGCGGTTTTGTGCTCAAGCCGGAGCGGATTGAATTCTGGCAGGGACGAGCGAGCCGGCTGCACGACCGTTTTCAATACACGCGCCAGCCGGACAATTCGTGGAAACTGGAGCGGCTTGCGCCGTGATTGAAAATTTCCAATTCAGAACCGGTAGGAAATGCCGGTGACAAGCTTCACGTCGTTCTTGAGGCGACCGGACGACGGCTCGTTGTTGAAAGAATCGTCAATGTAGCTTTGCAGGCTCAAGTTTCTAGCGATGCCGGCCTCGATGCCGATTTCGGCGTTGACGATGTAATTGTTGAAATCGTCGGCCTGCGGCAGGATTTCGAACGTCTGCCAGAAGCGCGCACCGTGCCCGGCGAACTTGTGCTCAAAATGTTCCGCCAGACGGAGCGTCGCGTAGGAATCATTGTTGGTTCCAAGCCGCTCGAAAATCATGGCAACGCCCGCTTCAGCAGAGAGCGTGGTGTTCGTTTCCTTCAGAAAATAATAACCGGCGCCGGGGCCGACGGTGGCGCGATAATTGATGCCGGCAATCCCGTCGTGCAGGCCGTCCGCGCGCGCGTAACTGAAGATTCTTTCGGAGAAAAGATGATTCCACTGGGCGAAACCATGCGCGCTCGCGGCGTTCTCTACGCCGCTGTTTTCGCCGTAGGTTCCGTCCGCGCCGAACGAAAACACGTTGAAATCGGTCTTCCGATCCGTCAGAATTTTCGCCGTGAACAGGGTCGTGTCGCTGTTGCCGCGCGTCAGCGTGAAGCCGAGGCTTGCGTTGCTTTCCCACTTGGATTTTTTTTCCTGAACCACACCGGTCGAGTTGGTGATGGTGTCTGCAAAAGCCGCCGAGACTCCGGCGATGATGACGATGGTTGCGATGGATTTTTTCATTTGGTTAAAAAATGGCCGCACAAAAAACACTATTTGCGCGACCGGTGCAAGCAGGCAATTGAAGTTATTTTTCCGGTTCGGTTTCGGCCGCCGAATCTTCCTTGTCCTCGCCGACGACCGGCGCGATGGCTTGCAGTTTGTCCTTCTCGGCAAGGTTCACAAGCTTGACGCCTTGCGTGTTGCGTCCGGTCTCGCGGATGCCTTGAACGGGGATTCGCACCATCTGGCCGCCGACGGTGATCAACATGATCTCGTCCGTGTCGCGAACGGTGAGCGCGCCGACGACCGCGCCGGTTTTTTCGTTGGCCTTCATCGTGATGATGCCCTTGCCGCCGCGCGACTGGATGCGGTATTCCTCGAAGTCCGTGCGCTTGCCGATTCCATTTTCGCCCGCGACCAAAAGTTTCGCGTCGGAAACAACAATCGCGAGCGCGACCGCCGCGTCGCCTTTGTAGAGACTGATGCCGCGCACGCCGCCTGCGGGACGGCCCATCGGGCGCGCGTCCTCTTCGTTGAAGCGGATGCTCATGCCGTCGCGTGTGATGAGGACGACTTCGCTCTTGCCGGTCGTGAGTTTCACTTCAATCAAGTTGTCGCCTTGATCAATGCCGATGGCGATGATGCCGCCTTTGCGGACATTCGCGAAATCGGCGAGCGCGGTCTTTTTCACCGTGCCTTGTTTCGTCGCGAAGAAAACATAACCTTCTTGTTCCCAGGTGATGTCTTCCTTGTCCGCATTAGTTTTTGAAAGGACGCGGATGAGCGCGGCGACGTTTTCGCCGGCTTTCAATTCCAAAAGATTTGCGATACTGCGGCCTTTCGCGGCGCGGCCCATGTCGGGAATTTCGTGGACGCGCTCGACATAAACGCGGCCGGTGTTCGTGAAGAACATCAGGTAATCGTGCGTGCTGGCGGTGAACAGATGCTCGATGAAATCCTTGTCCTCGTCGGTCGCGGCCTCGCGCGTGGTCATGCCGATGACGCCCTTGCCGCCGCGCCGCTGCGAGCGGTAGCTGGAAACATTCGTGCGCTTGATGAGTCCGTTATGCGTGAGCGTGATGATGACGCCTTCGTTGACGATCAGATCTTCAATCGCAATCTCGCCTTCGTCGGGAACAATCTGGCTCTTGCGCGGCGTGGCGTATTTTTCCTTGATGACCTTCAATTCGTTTTTGATGATCGTCATCACGCGCGATTCCTTCGATAAAATGTCGAGCAAATCCTTGATGCGTTCGATCAGTTCCTTGTATTCGCCCTCGACCTTGTCAATTTCCAGCGCGGTCAATTGATACAGGCGCAATTCCAGAATTGCGTCCACCTGCCGCTCGGTCAAAGCGTAACGGCCGGCGTCGAGCCGCGTTTCGCTGCGGATCAAAATTCCCCAGCGCTCGACTTGTTTTTGCGTCCACTCGAACGCGAGCAATTTCACGCGCGCCTCTTCACGCGTTTTGGATTTACGGATGATGGCGATAAATTCATCGAGATTCGCCAGCGCGATAAGATAACCTTCGAGCAACTCGGCGCGTTCCTCGGCCTTCTTCAATTCAAAGCGCGTGCGGCGCAAAACGACTTCGCGGCGGTGCTCGATATAGCACTGGATCATTTCCTTCAGCGTGAGCGTCTTCGGCTTGCCATGGTCAATCGCGAGCGCGTTGACGCTGAACGACACCTCGAGCTGCGTATGTTTGTAAAGATTGGCGATGACGACCTTGGGATTGCCGTCGCGCTTGAGTTCCATCACGAGCCGCGTGTTTTCGTCGGACTCGTTGCGCATCGCGGAGATTTCCGTGATGATTTTTTCGTTCACGAGCGCGGCAATTTTTTCCTCGAGCGCCGCGCGATTGACGTTGAATGGAATTTCCGTGATTACAAGCTGCTCGCGATTGCCCTTCAATTCCTCGGAGCCGACGCGCCCGCGCAATTTCACGCTGCCCTTGCCGGTCGTGAAATAATTCTTGATGCCCTCGACGCCGAGAATCATCCCGCCCGTCGGAAAGTCCGGGCCTTTGATAAATTTCATCAACTGCGCAATGGTGATCTCCGGGTTGTCAATCTGCGCGCAGATGCCGTCAATGACCTCGCCGAGATTGTGTGGCGGCATATTCGTAGCCATGCCGACGGCGATGCCCGTGCCACCGTTGACAATAAGGTTCGGAAACGCGGAAGGAAAAACGGACGGCTCGGTGCGCGTCTCATCGTAGTTCGGGACGAAATCTACCGTGTCCTTTTCCATGTCCTGCATCATCGCCGCGCCGAGATGAGTCAGCCGCGCTTCGGTATATCGCATGGAAGCCGGCGGGTCGTCTTCAATAGAGCCGAAATTTCCGCGCCCCTCGACGAGCCGCTCGCGCATTGCCCATGGCTGCGCCATGTGGACGAGCGTCGGATAAATCGCCTGGTCGCCGTGCGGGTGGTAATTACCCATTGTCTCGCCGACAATTTTCGCGCACTTCAAAGTCTTGCGCCCGGGATAAAGCGAAAGCTCACCCATCGCGTAAAGGATGCGCCGCTGCGAAGGTTTCAAGCCGTCGCGCACGTCGGGCAGGGCGCGCGAAATGATGACGGACATGGAATAGTCGAGAAACGAATTTTTGATCTCGTCCGCGACGTTGATCTTCGCGATTTTTTCGTTCGCGGCGAACAGCGGCGTGTTGCTCACCGGCAAGGCGTTCGGGTCTTTGGATTTATTTTCGTCAGGCATGGAAATCAGTTGGTTTTAATTACAGAAAGTTCCTCGGGAAAACACGTCACGCCCATCCTTTTCGCGGCGTCGCGCAGTTTTCCATCCGTAGCGCACAGCGCACCGCGCGGATGCATTATCGCGGTCGCCAGGTGGATTGCGTCCAGCGACCGTAATGCGACTTCAGGGTGGCAGATCGTGAGCAAACCGGCGGCATGATGCACGACCGCAGAATTCAGTGGATGAAGGCGCAACAATTCATCCTCGTGCAGCGATTCAAAACGGACAAAGGCCGATTGCCGCTGTGCGGCGGAAATCCGCCCCGTCCGTTCCTTTATCAGAATCGCCGAGCGCACTTCGGCCAGCGCCAGTTCGGACGACCATAATTCGTGGCCGACAACGGCTTGGTTAAACCACGGCGAATCTTCCTCGCGCACGAGCAGCTTCACGATGATGGCGCTGTCGAGATACATCGTCAGGGTCGCGAGTCGCGTTCGGCGCGGATGATTTCATCCGCTGACGGCCCGCCATGCACGGGCTGTTTGAGCAGGTAATCACCCATGCCCTGAAAAACTTTATGCGCCTTGGGCAATGCCGCGCTCACCAGCCGCGCCTTGGGCAGGCCATCGCTCGTGATGGTAAGCTCGTGCCCGGACGCCACCCATTCGAGCAGTGCAGACAAATGCGCCTTAGCATCACGCACCGATACTACGCGTCCCCAATCGGCGACCGCTGCATCACGCAAAACCATTGGCTCTTCGCGCTTGGTTTTCTTGTAACTGATAGTTTTTTCTTTCATGTGCTTAATGTAGTCACATGAGACTACATTGTCAACCATAAAAATTAAACGTCCAGATTGCGCACGTTGAGCGCGTTGTCCTCGATGAACTGGCGGCGCGGCTCCACTTCCTCGCCCATGAGCCGCGAGAACATTTCCTCGGCTTCAACCGCGTCGGTCAAATCAATCCGCAACAATTTTCGCACGACCGGATTCATCGTCGTCTCAAAAAGCTCTTTCGCGTCCATTTCGCCGAGACCTTTGAAGCGGGTCATCTGGATGCCTTTTTTGCCGACGGCTTTCACGCTGTTCAAAATTTCAGGAATTGAAAACAGCGGCGTCACGTTCGCCTTGTCGCCTTCGCCCTCGATCAATTCATACAACGGTTTGTCCTGCGCGGCGTAGTGGTCCACGGCCAGGCCTTTCTTGGAAAGTTTGCCGAGCAAATCCGCGATGGCCTTGCTTTCAAGGTGCAAATCCGCCTCGACCGCGCGGCGTGTCTGGTTTTTCGGCTTGTCAGATTTTTCCTTCGCCTCGGCGTCGTAAAGGTCGGAATTCTTGTCCTTGAATTTCTGCACCTCGTCGAGGTCGTCAAAATAATGAACCGTCTCATCATTGCCCTCGCGGACTTTGATGATGAAAACAGGAAAAGTTCCCTTCTTGCCGCGCTTCTCGACGTAATTGCCGAAATCGCCGCCCTGACGCCGGATGAACGTCGCATATTTGTCGAGCGATTCGAGAAGCGTCAAAATTTCTTCGAGCTGCTTCGGCGCAAGTTCGCGTCCGTCCGCGAGATTTTTCAACTTCACTTCCTCAATGCCATTTTGCAGCAAGATGCGATTGAGTTGCACGTCGTCGTCAATGTAATCGGTCTTCTTCTTGCGCGTGATGCTGTAAAGCGGCGGCTGCGCAATATAGACATAGCCGTCCTTGATGAGCTTCGGCATCTGCCGGTAAAAAAATGTGAGCAGCAACGTGCGGATGTGCGAGCCGTCCACGTCCGCGTCGGTCATGATGATGATTTTATGGTAACGTAATTTCGCGATGTCGAACGCGCCTTCGCCCTCGCCGTCGCCGATGCCCGTGCCGATGGCCGTGATCATCGTGCGGATTTCCGTGTTCTGAAGAACCTTGTCGAGCCGCGCTTTCTCGACGTTGATCAATTTCCCGCGAATCGGCAGAATCGCTTGAAACTTTCTATCTCGTCCCTGTTTTGCAGAACCACCGGCGGAATCACCTTCGACGATATAAAGTTCCGTGTTGACCGGATCACGATCCGAACAATCCGCCAATTTTCCCGGCAAACCGCCGCCGGTCAGCGCAGACTTGCGGACAGCTTCACGCGCTTTGCGCGCGGCCTCGCGCGCGCGCGCGGCGTTCAAACTTTTATCTATGATGCGTTTCGCGACCGGCGGATTCGCGTCGAAATAACTCATCAGTCCTTCATAACTCACCGAGCCGACGATTTTTTCCACTTCGGGCGAGAGCAATTTAACCTTCGTCTGCGATTCAAATTTCGGATCGCTGTGCTTCACCGAAATCACCGCCGTCAAACCTTCGCGCACGTCATCGCCGGTGATCTGCGGGTCTTTTTCCTTCAGCAATTCATTCGACTTCGCGTATTGATTGATCGCGCGAGTCACCGCGCTGCGGAAACCGCTCAAGTGCGCGCCGCCGTCGGGATTGAAAACCGTGTTCGTGTAGCAAAGCACCTGTTCGCTGTAGCTGTCGTTGTATTGCAGCACGACCTCGACGTGGACCTCAATTTCCTTGTCGTCCAATTTTTCCTTGGTCTCCTTGTTGAACGAAATCGGTTTAGGATGCAACGGCTCTTTGCTCTTGTTCAACTGCCGGACAAATTGCTCCACGCCGTCGCGATAAAAAAAGACTTCCGGCTTCATGTCCGGCTGGCGTTCGTCCAGAAAAGTAATTTCCAGACCCGAATTCAAAAACGCCAGTTCGCGCAACCGCTGTGAAATAATCGCTGCCTTGAACTCAATCGTGTCGCGGAAAATTTCCGGGTCAGGCTTGAACGTGATGAGCGTGCCGGTGCTTTTCGTTTTGCCGATGACGTGTAACTTCTGAATCGTCTTGCCGCGCTCAAATTCCATGTGATGCACTTCACCGTCGCGCGAGACTTCAACCTCGAACCATTCTGAAACGGCGTTCACGCACTTCGCACCGACGCCGTGCGTGCCGCCGGAAAATTTATATCCGCCTTGGCCGTATTTTCCGCCAGAGTGCAAAGTCGTCAAAACCATCTCGACACCGGGAATTTTATATTGCGGATGGATGTCCACTGGAATGCCGCGCCCGTTGTCGCGGACGGAAAGCGAACCGTCCATGTGGATTGTCACTTCAATCTTGTCGCAATGACCGGCCAGATGTTCGTCCACGGAATTATCCAAAACTTCCGAGACGCAATGATGCAGCGCGCGCTCATCCGTGCCGCCGATATACATTCCGGGCTTTTTGCGGACGGCCTCAAGACCTTCGAGTTTTCCAAGCTGCGCCGAACCGTAATTTCCCTTCACCGCACCGCTCGCGGGCGCGTTTTTTTCTTCGGACGATTCAGAATTTTTTGCCATAAAATCGGGTCACGCCAGCGCCATCTTTACGCGCCGGACAATGACAAAAATTGTAGAAAAACCGCCCGTTTTACACAATGTTTATTTAAGGAATCTTTGGCCAAAAAATACCATTAGTTGTGGTAAATTTAGCTTGCCAACCAAACATATTGTGGTTTGAAATTTCGCCGAAAATGCAGTCTTAATTGCCACGAAAGGATGCAGAATTCGCAAGGTTTTTTTATCTTTCTTTGCGCTCTTTTGCGGCTAATAATTTGCCACTCGCCACGCTTCAAATTATTCTCCGCGCGTGCAACTCCACCACGAAGAACTGCTCGCGCCGCTGAAACAATTTTTCGGCTTCAGTTCGTTCCGGCCGTTGCAGGAAGAAATCATCCGTGACGCGCTCGCGGGCAAAGACGTTTTCGCCGTGCTGCCGACTGGCGGCGGCAAGTCGCTCTGTTTTCAACTGCCCGCGCTGGTGCGGCCCGGACTCACAGTCGTCGTCTCGCCGTTAATCGCGCTGATGAAAGACCAGGTGGACGCGCTGCAAGCCGCCGGAGTTGCGGCAACGTTTTTGAATTCGTCGCTCGCCGCCGGCGAATCCCGCCCGCGTCTGCGCGGATTGCACAACGGCGAATTTCGCCTGCTCTACGTCGCGCCGGAGCGGTTGATGTTGTCCGGCTTCCTTGACGACTTGAAAAAATGGAACGTGAATCTCTTCGCGATTGACGAGGCGCATTGCGTGAGTGAATGGGGGCACGATTTTCGCCCGGAGTATCGGCGACTGAAAACGCTGCGTGAAAAATTTACCGGCGTGCCGGTGATGGCGCTCACCGCGACGGCCACCGAGCGTGTGCGTGAGGACATCGTGAAACAACTCCACCTGCGCGAGCCGTGTTGTTACGTCGCCAGTTTCAACCGTCCAAATTTGACGTATCGCGTGCTCGCCAAGCGCAAGCCTTACGATCAGGTTTTGGAATTTCTGCGCACGCGAAAAAAGGAAAGCGGCATTATTTATTGCCACTCACGCAAAGCCACCGAGAACGTCGCGCAACGTTTGACCGACGATGGCGTGAAGGCCAGGCCATATCACGCCGGACTTGCGCCGAAAGAACGCTCTGAACATCAGGAACTTTTTCTACGCGACGAAGTGCGCGTGATTTGCGCGACCATCGCATTCGGCATGGGCATCAACAAACCGAACGTGCGCTTTGTAATTCATTACGACCTGCCGAAAAATATCGAGGGCTATTATCAGGAAACCGGACGCGCGGGACGCGACGGTTTGCCGGGCGAATGTGTCCTGCTCTTCAGCGCGGGCGACGTGGTGAAGCAAACCCGTTTCATTGACGAGAAGCCCGATCCCAAGGAACAGCAAATCGCCCGCGCACAATTGGAGCGGATGGTTCACTACGCCGAATGTGCGAAATGCCGTCGCAGCGAATTGCTCGCGTATTTCGGCGAAGAATTTTCCACCGACAATTGCGACGCCTGCGACAACTGCATTTCGCCGCGCGAAACTTTTGACGGAACGATTGCCGCGCAAAAATTTCTCTCCTGCGTGTATCGCGTCCGCCAGCAAAGCGGTTTTGATTTTGGAATCAACCAGATTGTCGAAGTCCTGACCGGCGTGGACACGGAAAACATCCGCAAGTGGAAGCATGAAAAAGTATCAACCTACGGCATAGGCCGAGAACTCGGAAGCGCGGAGTGGAAGACCATCGGGCGCGAATTGATCCGACTCGGCTTGGTTGAACAAAGGCTGGAAAAATTAAAATTCAACGTGCTCGCGCTTACGGATGAAGGGCTTGAGACTCTCAAACAGCGCAAGCCCGTGATGCTCACCAAACCGGCGACTGCGCCCGAAATCAAAGTCCGTCGCGCCGGTGAAATCGCGTGCGACGAAATCCTGTTCGACCGCCTGCGCGAACTCCGCAAACGCCTCGCCGACGAACGCGCCCTGCCGCCCGACATAATTTTCTCCGACGTCGCGCTGCGGCAAATGGCGCGGGATTATCCTGAAAGCGAGTCCGGCTTTGCACGCATCAGCGGCGTGGGCGAAAAGAAATTGCGCGAGTTCGGCGAAGTTTTTCTCGCGGAAATCGCCCTGCATCTGCTGACCAACCCGCGCCAGATTTTCGCGGACGATTCATTTGTTGCGCCGCCCAAGCCAAAAAAGCAATCAAACGACGGGGCTTGCGATCAAACTCTCTTCGAGAGATTGCGCCGCGTGCGCAAACGGCTGGCCGAAGAACGCGGCGTGTCTGCGTTTATCATTTTATATGACTCGGCGCTCCGGCAGATTGCGCGGGAATATCCGGCTACGGAAGCGCAGTTTGGACAAATCCGAAACGTCGGCCCAAAAAAAGCCAAGGATTTTGGCCCGCTGTTTTTGGCCGAAATAGCCGGGCATTTGAAATCAAATCCGCGCCAGATTTTTGCCGATGATTGATTTGCTGAACTTGACGCACACTAAATCCAACTCGCTTTTTTCGTCCGCGAACCTTATTTTCTTCCGATGGATTTGACTGAAAGTTTTTTGAAACACCCTGACACATTTGTCCGCCGTCACATCGGCCCGAATGTAAAAGAAGCAGGTGAGATGCTTGCGTTGCTCGGCCACAAAAATCTGGACGAACTGATTGACGCCGCCGTCCCAAAAAAAATCCGCCTCGGCCACAAACTGAATCTTCCCGACGCGCGCAGCGAACACGAGGCGCTTGCTGAAATAAAAAAAATCTCGTCCGAGAACAAGGTTTTCCGCTCGTTCATCGGCATGGGCTATTACGACACCATCACGCCGCCGGTCATCCAGCGCAACGTGCTGGAAAATCCCGGCTGGTTCACGCAATACACGCCGTATCAAGCCGAGATTTCGCAAGGCCGCCTTGAAGCGCTGTTGAATTTCCAGACGATGGTCAGCGAACTCACCGCGCTCGACATTGCCAACGCCTCGATGCTCGACGAGGCCACCGCCGCAGCCGAGGCGATGACGATGTCGCTTCGGCTCAAACCTGGTATCACAGGCTCGCCGGCAGCAAATATTTTCTTCGTCTCCGAAACCTGTCATCCGCAGACCATTGAAGTCGTCCGCAGCCGCGCCGAGGCGTTGAAAATTAAAATCGTCATCGGCAACCACGAAACGTTCACTTTCAACGAAAAATGTTTTGGCGCGCTTGTGCAGTATCCGGACACCTTTGGCACGATTCACGATTTTTCCGGCTTCGCAAAAAAAGTTCACGACGCCGGCGCGATTTTCACCGTCGCGACCGATTTGCTGGCGCTGACTTTAATCAAACCGCCCGGCGAATTCGGCGCGGACATCGTGGTCGGCAGCGCGCAACGTTTCGGCGTGCCGCTCGGTTACGGTGGACCGCACGCGGCGTTCTTCGCCACGCGCGACGAATTCAAACGCCAGATGCCCGGCCGCATCGTCGGCGTCTCCAAGGATTCGCGTGGCAAACCCGCATTGCGTCTCGCGCTCGGCACGCGTGAGCAACACATCCGCCGCGAAAAAGCCACGAGCAACATCTGCACCGCGCAGGCGTTGCTCGCGAACATGGCTTCAATGTATGCGGTTTATCACGGACCGGACGGCTTGAAGAAGATTGCAAAAAGAGTTCGCGCGTTGACCGAAATTTTGGCGACTGGATTGGAGAAGCTCGGCTTCACCGTAGGACAGGCGTCGCGCCTGTCTCCATCTTCAAATGAAAATGGAAAAGAAATGAGACAGGCGCGACGCCTGTCCTACTTCGACACGCTCACCATCGCGCTCGGTGACAAGCGCGCCGCCGACATCATCAAAATTGCCGAAGCGCACCGGATGAATTTCCGCGCGATTGATGAAAAGATGATTGGTATTTCGCTCGATGAAACAACAAGAGAAAGTGACGTTGCCGAAATCTGGCAAATCTTCAACGGCGACAAAGCTCCTGCATTTACAGTCGAAGAACTCGCTGCCAATTGGCAACCGGCAACCGGCAACCGGCAATCCTCATTTCTCGCCCACAAAATTTTCAACCGCTACCACAGCGAGACCGAAATGCTGCGCTACATCAAGCGGCTTGAATCGCGCGACCTTTCGCTCACCGCTTCGATGATTCCGCTTGGCTCCTGCACCATGAAGCTGAACGCCGCGGCGGAAATGTTTCCCGTCTCGTGGCCGGAGTTCGCGAAGATTCATCCGTTCGCGCCGGTCAAGCAAACACGCGGCTACCAGATTTTATTTCAGCAACTCGAAGACTGGCTCGCGGAGATCACCGGCTTCGCGGGAATTTCCTTGCAGCCCAACGCCGGTTCGCAGGGCGAATACGCCGGGCTCCTCGTCATCCGCGCGTATCATGAATCACGCGGCGACACGCATCGCAACGTCTGTTTGATTCCCACCTCCGCGCATGGCACGAATCCGGCCAGCGCGGTCATGGCCGGCATGAAAGTCGTCGCCGTCGCGTGCGACACGAACGGCAATATTGATGTCGCCGATTTGAAATCCAAAGCCGAGGCGCACAAAAATGATTTGTCCGCGCTGATGATTACCTATCCGTCCACGCACGGCGTGTTCGAGGAAACCATCCGAGAAATTTGCGAGATCATCCACGCGAACGGCGGACAAGTTTATATGGACGGCGCGAACATGAACGCGCAAGTCGGTTTGACTTCGCCGGGATTTATCGGTGCGGATGTCTGCCATTTGAATCTGCACAAGACGTTTTGCATTCCGCACGGCGGCGGCGGTCCCGGCGTCGGGCCGATTGGCGTGGCGGAACATCTCGTGGAATTTTTGCCCGGCCACAACGTCATCAATCTCGGCGGCGAAAATCCCATCGGCGCAGTCAGCGCCGCGCCGTGGGGCAGCGCGAGCATTCTCACCATCTCGTGGATGTATATCGCGATGATGGGCGCGGACGGACTGACCGAGGCGACGAAGTTCGCGATTCTGAACGCAAATTATATTTCCAAGCGGCTCGAAAATTATTTTCCGACGCTGTATCGCAATCACGGACTCGTGGCGCACGAATGTATTTTGGATTTACGCGCCTTCAAAAAGACCACCGCCGAAGATGTTGCGAAACGGCTGATGGATTATGGCTTTCACGCGCCGACATTGAGTTTTCCAGTCGCCGGAACTTTGATGGTCGAGCCGACCGAAAGCGAATCGAAATACGAACTCGACCGTTTTTGCGACGCGATGATTTCCATTCACATGGAAATGACGGCGATTGAAAACGGCACTGCCGACGCGAAAAATAATTTGCTCAAAAACGCCCCGCACACGGCGGATCAAATTGCCAGCGACAATTGGAATCGTCCTTACAGCCGCGAGCAGGCGGCGTTTCCGGCGAAGGATTTGCACGACTACAAATTCTGGCCGCACGTCAGCCGCGTGGACAATGTCTTTGGCGATCGCAATCCGGTCTGTTCATGCGCGGGGATGGAGAATTATTCGTAGCCACAGATTCACACAGATGAAACACGGATTGTAGCGGTCGGTCTATGCCTGCCGTTCCTTGATTGTCCGCGAAGCCCGGCGCTCACAGCGCGCCGATACAACGCTGAAATTAGTTTCCAACCGTGGCTGATCCATGATTCATGCGTCACGGCGAGCGGAAGCGGTAGAAACGACAGGGATAATTTGACGATTGCGAATCGCTGAAACTAGACGCGCCGCCAGTGAGCGTGTTGGTGGACACCGGCAGCCAGACGAGATTGGCGAAATTCGTGCAGGCTTCCACCACGATGACCACATTGGTTGGACCGGTGATGGTAAAGCCAAACTGCCCGCCTGCGGCGCTGAACGTAGTTGCCTGCGGATTCCACAGCATCGTCGGAAAGCCACTAAAAGTCGAACCCCAGCGGATGGTTCCGGGCAGATAATAGATGGTCACATTGGAATCTTGATAAAATACATCCCCACCGTCGCTGGGAGCATTTCCTTGAAAATAGAGAGCGGTCAGGTTGGTGCAACCCGCAAACGCCACGTTTCCGATGCTGGTGACGCTGCTGGGAATTGTGATGCTGGTCAGGCTGGTGCAATCGGAAAACGCAAAGTATCCGATGCTGGTGATACTATTGGGAAATGTGATGTTGGTCAGGCTATGGCAATCGGAAAACGCAAAGTTTCCGATGTTGGTAACGCTATTGGGAATGATGATGCTAGTCAGGTTGTAACAATCCAAAAAAGCATCGTCTCCGATGCTGGTGACGCTGTTTGGGATTGTATAACTTCCGACTTTGCCATCCGGATATTCAATGAGCGTGGCCTGGCTCTGATCGAATAATACTCCATTGACGCTGCTATAAATTGAATTTTGTGCGTCCACCGTTATCGCCGTCAAGCTAGTGCAATGGTCAAACGCAAAGTCTCCGATGCTGGTGACGCTGCTGGGAATTGTGATGCTGGTCAGGTTGTAACAATACAAAAACGCATAGTCTCCGATGCTGGTAACGCTGCTGGGAATAATGATGTTGGTCAGGCTGCGGCAACCGGAAAACGCATCGTCTCCGATGTTGGTAACGCTATTAGGAATGGTGACGCTGGTCAGGTTGGCGCAATATCCAAACGCAAAGTCTCCGATGTTGATGACGCTGTTGGAAATCGTATAACTATTTCCGACTTTGCCATCTGGATATTCAATGAGCGTGGCTTGGCTCTTATCGAATAATACTCCATTCACACTGCTATAAACTGAATTTTGTGCGTCCACGATTATCGCGGTCAAGCTGCTGCAAACGGCAAACACCATGCTTCCGATGTTGGTGACGCTGTTGGGAATAATGATGTTGGTCAGGCTGCTGCAAACGGCAAACGCACTTTCTCCGATGTTGGTGACGCTATTGGGAATGGTAACACTGGCAAGATTTGTGCAACGCATAAACGCCCGGTCTCCGATGCCGGTGACGCTGTTGGAAATTGTATAACTACTCCCAACTTTGCCAGCCGGGTATTGAATGAGCGTGAGTTGGCTCTTATCGAACAATACTCCATTGACGCTGCTATAAACTGAATTTTGTGCGTCCACCGTTATCGCGGTCAGTCCCGTGCAATCCTCAAACGCCTCATTTCCAATGCTGGTGACGCTGCCGGGAATCGTGACGCTGGTCAGGCTGATGCAACCAGCAAAAACAAATTCTCCGATGCCGGTCACACTGTTGGGTATTGTGACGTTGGTCAAGCTGCCGCACTGCAAAAACGCATCGTCTCCGATGTTGGTAACGCTATTGGGAATATTGACGCTGGTCAGGTTGGTGCAATCGACAAACGCAAAGCCTTCGATGCTGGTGATGCTGTTGGGAATGGTGACGGCGGTCATATTGGAATAGTGAAATGCATCGTTTCCGATGCTGATAACCGGCCAGCCATTGATGGTATCGGGAATGGTTACTGTCTCGCCGGTGCCGGTATATCCGGTGATCGTGATCACGCCGTTATTGGTCGTGTAAATGAATTGCGCCCCGGCGGATTGGACCAAACCAATCATCGCCAGCACCACGAGCAGTTTTTCGATTTGAGTTTTCATTTCGGTTTCAATGGTTTAGCAAACATCTCGCTGATTTCATCGCAATTCAATCTGAATCGCAGTCAATTCCGCGTGCGGTTCGTCTTCGACGTGATCCATCCGGTCGGCGCGGCGATACCAATAGCGGGCGTTTCCTAAATCGCCTTCCATTTTGTGCAACACGGCATGAATCCACGCGGCGGTGCCGTCTTCATATTGCTGGACGAGTGCGTGCGCCGCGTCCCATTTGCCGGCCAAAGCCAGTTCCACTGCTTGCAGTAAATTTTTATTCGTCGTGTTCATGAAATTTTTTTCCGGCAAAGGTTAGCTCTAGTTTTTGAATCGTATATATAATGAACCGCGCTCTGCCCAGTGAAGGTTATGCTCCGGCCTTGAGCCGCTTCTTCTCTCGGCGCGCAACTTTCTTGATGCTCTCGGCCACGGGCAGATTCTCCGGCATCGTGCCGCCGCAATTCCCGCGCATCTTTGAACGCGAAAGCTGGATGGCTTTCCGCATGAATTTCTCGTTCATAAGGACAGGATTAACAGAATGGACGGAATTGGGAAAAGAATTTTGTCTTTAACGGAACAAAGCCGCCGGATTTTTCTTCGCGCTCAAAAATTTGCCGCCGTTGAAAACCGCCTGAAATTTTCCATCGCGCCATTTTTGCAGACGATAAATTGCGCCGAACGCAAAATCCGGCGCCGCCGCGCCCGCGCCGCAGACAAGTTCCGCGCGCCAAACATTGTCCATCATCCACGCCGGTAGCCGCGCGTGATATGGATTGCGTTTCATCTCGCCGGCATGAAATGAAAGCGCCGCGATCAAATCCGCCAGATCGCCCGCGCCAATTTCAACCAGCAGATTCGGATTTGCCATCTGCCCCCAAAATTCCGTCTCGACGACGAAGCAATTGAAAACGCGCGGCAATTTTTTCAGCGCGTCCAAAACCAGAAAATGTGTTCCGACGTGCGTCGGATGAACGTCATTTTCATGCGGCAGAAAAATTGCGCGCGGTTTTTGTTCCGCGAGAATCTTGGCAATTGTTTGAACTGCGGAATTCCATTGCGCCCGGTTTTTCTGCCGCGTCTCCAGATTGATCTCCTCCAGACCAGCGACAATCAAATCGAAACCCAGAAATTCGCAGGCGTTTTTCAATTCGCGCCGCCGCGCAGCTTTTCTTTCCGTCTTGCTGCCAAGCGTGACCGCGACGTTGGCAACATTCCATTTTGCCTCGCGTTGCAATCGCAAGGGCAATCCGCCGACAATGCACTCGTCGTCAGGATGCGGCGAAAAAATCAAGACACGCGAAGCGTTACGCGAAATTTTGCGCGCGGATTTTTTGAACTGCGGCGGTGAAAGTTGTTTTCCGCTTTGAAAAAGTTTTGCGTGCGCGGAAACAAATTGGCGAAAAGCATGCATGTCTGGATTTATTCTCGAATGCGAATTCTGTGCGCCTCGACAATGAACAGTTTTTCAACGTAAAAATTTCGCGTCGGATTTGCCTTCAGGAATTGCAGGAAAAATTGCATCAGCGTGGAAATGATTTCCGGATGGTTGTGCAATTGAATCGCAACGATTCCAAGATGATTTTTTGGCGGATAAGCACAATGTCCGAAAAATCACCGTCAAGTGAAAGCAGAATTGCTCCGAGCGTGCGGTTTTTTTTTGATGACTGCTGAATCGGGCGAATTGTGTGGCATCACATCTCGTAATTGTGTGACTTGATGGCCGTCGCGCCGGAGCGTTTCGATGATTTCCGTCGGAACGCATTGGTCGCTGAAAAAATGCATGCTCATGCGGCCACGGCTTGGAACCCGGCCAAGTCGCGGGCGTAATCGAGACAGGCGGAAATGTTTTCAGAAGCCAGGCCGGGAAATTCGCGAAGAATTTCAGCGCCGCTGCGTCCCGCCGCGAGATAACCCAGCACAAGCGCGACAGGAATGCGCGTGCCTTTGATGCATGGCTTGCCGCGCAAAATTCCCGGATCGCTGACGATATGTTCGTTCCAATGCATGGTGCAAATTACCAATTCGTTTTCGCGGCTGCAAGCAGCCGTTGGCAGGTTACGAGCCGTTGCGGCCGCCAAACAACAAGCGCAGGCTGTTCATCACCACGACGACGGTGCTGCCTTCGTGGCCGACGACGCCGACCGTCAGCGGGATTTTTCCGAGCATCGCAAACGTCACCAGCACGACGACCGTGCCGAGCGAAATCACCAGGTTCCACCGGATGATGCCCCGCGCGCGGCGGCTCAAACGAAACGCCGCGAGAAAATTTTCCAGACGGTCGTTCATCAAAACCACGTCGGCCTGCTCCAGCGCCGCATCCGACCCGCGCGCACCCATCGCCACGCCGATGTGCGCGGCGGCGAGGCCCGGCGCGTCGTTCACGCCATCGCCAATCATCGCCACTTTTTCGCGCGCGCTCAACTGGCGGATCACCTCGACTTTTTCCTCCGGCTTCAATTCGGCGCGCACATCGTCCAGATGCAATTGCTCGCGCAAATGTTCGGCGGCGGATTTCCGGTCGCCGGTCAGGACAATCGTCCGCAATTTTTCGCGGCGCAATTCGTCAATGACCTCGCGCGCCTGCGGACGGATGTCATCGCGCAGGAAAATTCGTCCCAGCAAACCGCCGTGAGAAACCCAGATTTCCGAAACGCCGGAGTCGGTGGCGGTCATCGTCGCAATGATTTTTCCATGCTCCGTTTCCGCAAACCATTCGCGGCGGCCCAGCAGGCAAATTTTTCCGTCGCAACGTGCGCGCAGGCCGTGGCCGGTGATAGATTCAAAATGCTCGAATTCGACCGGCTCGAATTTTTGCTGTTTGCCAAAGCGCGTCACGGCGCGGGCGAGCGGATGCGTGGACAATTTTTCCAGCGAGTAGGCGAGCCGCGCGATTTCGTTTTCGCGTCCTGGCGGAAAACTTTCAATTTTTTCCACGCGCAATTCGCCGGTCGTCAGCGTGCCGGTTTTGTCGAGCGCGACGACACTGACTTCCGCCAGTTTTTCCACCGCCGCGCCGCCGCGAAACAGAATTCCGTGTCGCGCGCCAAACGCAATCGCCGCCAGCACCGCCGACGGAATCGAAAGCACGAGCGCGCACGGCGACGAGACGACGAGCAATGTCATCGTGCGATAAAACGCGCTGTGCATCTGCTCCGTGTTTTCAAACGGCACAAGCTTGAATCCCAGCCACCAGACAAAAAACATCGCGAACGAAAGCCCGAGCACGACGTAAGTGTAAATGGAACTGAACTTGTCCGTGAATTGCTGCGCCGGCGCTTTTTGCTGCTGCGCGTTTTTGATGAGTTCGATGATGCGTTGCAGCGCGCTTTCGGCGGCGGGTTTGGTGACGATGATTTCGACCGCGCCCCAAAGATTGATGGTTCCCGCTAAAACCGTTTCACCGATGTTTTTTTCAACGGGCGTCGCTTCGCCGGTCAAATTCGATTCGTCGGCGGCGGTTGCGCCTTTGAAAATTTCACCGTCCACGGGAAATTGCGAGCCGGGCTTGATGAGCAGTTTCATTCCGGGCCGGAGATTTTCCACGGCGACCTCGCGCTCACGCCAGGCGTCATCGAGCGCGGTGGCGGTTTTCGGCGCGTCGCGGAACAGCGAACGGATTTCCTTTTGCGTGCGGCCCAGGGCGAAATGTTCGAGCGCGCCGGACAGCGAAAACAAAAACAGCAGCGTCGCGCCTTCCGCCCACGCGCCAATGCTGGCCGCGCCGACGGCGACGGCGAGCATGAGAAAATGCACGTCAATCGCGCGCTGTTGCAACCGTTCCCAGACTTCACCGACGGTAAAAAATCCACCGGCAAAATATGCGGCGACGTAAAAAATTATTTTGAACGACGGCGAGACAGGCAAGATGCCTGTCCCACTAAAAAATCCGGCGATTCCCAAGACGCCGCACAAAATCGCGGCGACCATTTGCATTTTCCATTCGTCAATGGCGTGGTCATCGTCGTGGATTTCGATTTCGCGCGGGACGACTTTTGGAAACGGAATGTCGCGCCAGCGCCAGAATTTCGGCGCGGTCGGACAGGTGGCGCGCGCAATCGTCGTCGCGTCGCCTTCGTTGCGGATGATGATTTTTTGCAATTCGACCGGCGAAAGCGGCGCGTCGCAAGTTTCGCAACCGGATTTTCCCTGCAACAAGGCGCAGCGTCCGGCCAGTCCGACGTTGTAAGTTTTTTGGATTCGTCCGGCGATGTTTTCGGTGAGGCGCGGCATATCGGTCTTGCCGAGCGTGGCGACGGAAATTTTTTGGCGCGCGCGGTCAATCGTCACCGCCTCGAGCGCCGGTTCTTCGGCGAGCGTGTCCACGACCGAGCGCGCGAGACAGTCGGTTTCGCTGCGGCGCGCGGCGGATTTTTCAGGCGCAAGTTTCATGGCCAATTTATCTTTAGCACATTGCGCGCAACGGCGCGATGCAAAAGCGAAAGGCGCGGGAAGCCGTCATTTTATTTTTTTGCCGCCAGAATCTGTTTCGCCCGCCCAAGCGCCGCATCCACGTCTCCGCAAATGTTTTCCATGCCGATTTTATCAATGAAGCCCGACCGCGTCAGCGCGAACAGCGGTTGCGAATGCGGCGCGCATAAAATCAAATCTTTTTTCTTGATCCGCAATTTCTCCAGCAAATCTTCCAGCGCGTCCAATCCCGTTGCATCCAGCGCCAGCACGTCGCGCATTCGCAAAATCAAAACTTCTGGCAACTCCCCGACGCGGCGCAGCGACGTTTCCAATTTGTCCGCCGCGCCAAAAAAGAACGCGCCGAAAATGCGGAACACCATGACGCCTTCGGGAATTTTTTTATCCGCGACGGTTTGCCCCGGCGAACTTGCCTGCGCGACTTCATCATTCACCTGCGTCGCCTCCGAAAGCCGTTTCACCATCAGCGCCGACGCCAGAATCAGCGACGCGCCGACCGCCGTCGGCAAATCAATGCAAACTGTCAGCGTGAACGCGCAGAGAAAAACCGCCGCGTCGCTCTTCGGCCAGCGTTTCAAGCGGCGGAACTGATGCCATTCGCCCATGCGTAGCGAGACGACGACCAGCACCGCGCTCAATGCCGCGAGCGGAATATTTTTTGCCAGCGGCGCGGCGGCGAGCAAAACCGCCAGCACGGTGAGCGAATGAATGATTCCGGAAACCGGCGTCCGTCCGCCGCAACGAATATTTGTCGCCGTGCGCGCGATGACGCCGGTCGCAGGCATTCCGCCGAAAATTCCCATCGCAATGTTGGCGATGCCCTGCCCCATCAATTCCTGATTCGAGTCGTGCCGGTCGTCAATCATGCCATCGGACACCACCGCCGAGAGCAGCGATTCGATGGAGCCGAGCACCGCGATGGTCAGCGCCGCCGGCACGAGCGCGCGCCATTCGTCAAACGAAAGCGTCGGCCAGTGCGGCAGCGGCAGGCTGCGCGGCATTTCGCCGAACGCCGTGCCAAGCGTTTGGATTCCCAGTTGCGCCGGCCAGTCAAAAATTGCCGACGCGACCCCGGCCAGAATGACAATGACAATCGTGCCGGGAACATGACGCCCGATTTTTTTCGGCCAGAACCAGATTGCCAGCGTGCAAACAATTGCGAGAAAAACCGTCGGCCAGTTCGGATGAAAATTTTCTGCGACCGCGCGCAATTTACCGATGAAGTCCGGCGGCAATTTATTTTGCAGCCCGAAGAAATCGCGGATTTGCGTGCTCATGATGATGACCGCGATGCCGCTCGTGAAACCCGTGACCACCGGATACGGAATGTATTTGATGAGCGTGCCGAGCTTGCACAAGCCCAGCACAATCAAAATCACGCCCGCCATGAACGCGCAGACGACCAGCGCCTGCGGGCCGTGCCGCATCACGATGGGCGCGAGCAGCGGCACAAACGCGCCCGCCGGCCCGCCGATTTGCACGCGCGAGCCGCCGAAGAGCGCCACCAGGATTCCCGCGATGACCGACGTGAACAGGCCGATTTCCGGTTTCAGTCCCGACGCAATCGCCAGCGCCATCGAAAGCGGCAGCGCGACGATGCCGACCGTCACCCCGGCCAGCGCGTCGGCGGAAAATTTCCGCGCCGAATAATCCTTCAGCGCGTCCACGAGCTTCGGATGAAATGAAAATCCAAATGCCATTTCCAAAAAGATTCAGGAAAATATTCCTTAAGTCTGATTCTGTGAAAGCTGCGATGAAATGCAAATCTAATTTTTGGAAAATGAAAACGCGCCGCGACGGCCTCATTATCTAACTATTCAAAGCAGAGCGCGTCTGACATCTTGCGCGACCGGCTTGACTAAAACTTGTCCGCCAATTTACAGGCAAGGCTTGGATGTCATCGTCCGAACGCAGGCTGCCGCGCAACGTTTTCAATCCATCCGCAGTCCGGTTGCGCGTAGGGACGGAATGTTTCGAGGCTGCCTTCGCGGTCGTTGTAAAACATCGCGCGATGCAGTCCGAGCGTGCCGGCGGCTGGCGTGTCAATCAAACTGGCAGAGTCGCTCGCGCTCATCTGGAACACGACGCGCATTTCAAATTCGCCCAGCGTCTTCCGCCCCAGGAACCGGCTCATGTTGTTGTAAGTGTCGCAGGTGATGATGACGTGGATTCCGCGCGCCGATCCTTCGGTGATGAGGCTCGACAAAATGGCGGCGGGATTCGGCGCATCGCCACTTCCGCTTGAAAAACTGAATTCATCCTCCGACCGCAGCTTCTTAAAATTTTGCAGTCCGTTGACCAGCACGAAAATTTCCGGCCCGGACGATTCGTTTTCCGCGCGCCGTTTCATTTCCTCCGCCAGCGAGTTCATCACTTCGGCGAGATTGCTATTGCCGCCTTGCACCGTTTCGTGCGGCACGGAGCGGACAATGCGTTCCAAAAATTCCCGTTGCGGAAAACCCGGCGGCGTGCTGTCGAGCAGGACAAACCGCGCCGCATCCTTCGGAAACTGCGCCGCCAGCGAAATAAGCGACACCGCCGCAATCGTGGTCGTGCGCTCTTCGCTCTGGCCGACGACGAGGAGATTGCTGCCGCTCTGCCGCCGGAAAACCGCCTCTGTCGGGCCTTTGATGGAATTGGGCGCGCCGAGCCAGACGCTGGATTGCACGGGAATTTGCGCCGCAACTTTTTCCAACGCCTCGCGCAAAGAAAGATTTTCGCGCACGTCCGCCGGGGCGTTTCCTTCAAACACCAGCGGGCCGGGATACTGATTCGCCTTTTGATCCGCGCGCTCACGGATTTTCGCGAGATAGCTGTCGCGTGTCTTATCGGAAAGCCAGACGGCTTGAAACGGGCTGTTGCCTTCCAGTGCGCCCGCTGCGTCGTTGTAAATGCCTTCGCCAGGACGCGAGAGCAGGCGCGGCGCGGGATTGTCCTGATCCATGATTAGGTAGGCGTCGGCCTCGTTGCACTGGAGCGCGATGCGTATGACCATCTGCCCGATGGTCGCACGGGCGAGCGTGTAAGCGCCGCCGAGCGTTTGCGAACCGAGGATGACATGTATCCCGAACGCGCGGCCCTGCCGCACGATGCGATCCAGTAAAACCGCCGCACCCTGCGAGATGCGGTCTTCTTCCGTGAAAAATTCCTGGAACTCGTCAATCATCAGCAGCGTGCGCGGAACCGGTTCAGTTCCACCCGCACGTTTGTAACCCGCCAGATCCTGCGCGCCGAGCTTGCGGAACAAATCGCCGCGCCGCCGCAATTCTTCGTCCAGCCGTTGCAGCACGCTCAAGCCAAATTCGCGGTCGCTCTCGATGGCGACGACTTTCGCGTGCGGCAATCTGCGGCTGCCGTAGCATTTGAACTCGACGCCTTTTTTGAAATCAATGAGGTAAAATTCCACCTGCTCCGGGCTGCACCGCAGCGCGAGATTGGTGATGATGACGTGGAACAACGTGGATTTGCCGGAGCCGGTTTTGCCCGCGATGAGCGCGTGCTGGCGCGTGCCGCTGCCAATTTCGAGATATTGAAATTTCGTCGCGCCGGAACGCCCGATGGGCACGCGCAAAATTTCCGTGGTTTCTTCCTGCCACAATTCAGCCGGCGCGATTTGTTCAAACGGAACCTCAACGCGGTTGGCGTCCTTGCTGCCTTCGCCGACGCGATGCAGAAATTCAGTCGCGAATTCTGGCGGCGGCGGCGGATCCAGCAGCAGCCGCACGCCCGGCGGCTGGCGGTCGGCGAGTTCAAAACCACGGCTGGTGTGGACGAGGCAGACGCTGTTATTGCGAAGCTCGTCGGGAACAAAATCCTGCGGCACCGCGTTCCGCTGATCCCAATGGATGAGCGTGAAGACGCCGCAGCGCGCGCCGTTGGCGGCGATGTTGCGGAGCCGCTTTGCCGCCGTGTCGCTGAAGTTCACCGGAAACGACGCGATGACGAGAAAATGATATTTCTCCGCGACGCTGCCGGCCTGCGCGTTGTATTCCGCGATGGTCGCGTATTCGTTGCGGAGATACATCTGGATGATTTTTTCCATGTGCTCGTTCAGCTCCGCGAGCTTCTCCTCAAACTGCGCCGACTGCGTCCAGATGCGGCTGTTGATGCTGCCTTCCTCGTAATCCGCGAGGTGCATGAGCGACGAAAAATTCTGGCCGAGCCCGACCGGGTCGAAAATCGTGAAGATCAGCTTGCCCGGCGGCGTGGTGGCCAGCAGCCGGAAAATGATGCTGTTGATCGCGCCGAACGCCTCATCGCCACTGCCCTTGCCGGTCTCAAAAAGGATCGAGCCTTGCGCCGGAATCAGCAGCGAGAGCGGCGCGGAAATGATTTCCGGGCCGGGCCATTTCAACCGCAGATTTTTTGGCAGCGCGCCCGCAAATTTTTCCACCGGCGATTCCAGCCGGGCGAATTTCGCGACGTTTTGAAATTCAGTTGGCGGTGTCCAGTTTTTCCACGACGCATCTTCCCACGCCGGAAAAGTTTTTTCCGCCGAGTCGCTGGCGGCGCGCAGTTGATCGCACAATGGCGTGATGCTGTTTTTCCAGTCCGTTTCCAATTCCTGCCAGCGTTGCTGATGCTCGGCTTCAATCTGCGCCATTTTGTTTTGGTGCGCCTCGGAGATTTGCCGGACTTGCGCGGCGTCTTCCGCCTTCAAACGGGTCATGGCTTCGGCGTGGCGCGGTTGAATCCGTTCAAGCTCCGCACGATACCAACGTTCGTTTTTCTGCGAAACCCGCGCGGCCTTCTCGCTGATGACCGTGGAATTGGTGCTGCGCGATTCGCCGATGTCGCGGACAGCCTGCCGCCATTCCTGGTTGAAATTGTCCCTGGTGGTTTCAAATTCATTTTCAATCCGCGCCTGTTCCGACTGCAGATGTGCGGCGGATTTTTCAGAGCAGACATCAAACAGCCGGCGCATTTTGGCCAGGTCGCCGGCGATGGCTTTGGCCAGCGGCGCTGCCAGTTGGCCACCAACAAAATAAATGATGACGACAAGAAAAAATGCCGCCAGCGCAAGGACGGATTCAACTTGCGTGATGGTGTCCAGATTGAATTTGGCCAGCACCGGGTGCGCCGCCGCGACGCCAATGAGCAATGCGCCCAGCAGCCAGACGGGCAGGAATTTGAAAATCAGCGGCAGCGGAAATTTGCCAAATCGTTTCAGGTCGCCGGAGATTTTTGACTGGAGCTTTTGAAATTCTTTGAAAAGCGCGTTTTCATCCGGCGACAAATCCGGCTCCGGCCATTTTCGTCCCGACGCGAGCAATCGCTTGAATTTTCCGTAGCCGCGAAATGCGCCGAGTGCCGCCAATTCCAACTTCGTCAATTCTTCGCCGGCGGCTGCCAGGTTTTGCTGAAAATAATTGTAAGCCGTCGTGGCGCTGGCAAGTTCCTCGGCGCGGTGAAGTTCCGCCGCCTGCACGCCTTCCTGGGTGCGGTCTTTCCATTCGGCGTCGCATTGTCTGATTGCGTCCTGCACCCACTGGTTGACGGCGACATTGGCGCGGTTGATGCGCTCCCTGCGTTTTTCAAACCGGGACTGGATGCGTTTTTTTTCCATTTCCAGCGCATCAGCCGTGTTTGTTTCGCGCGTGGCGGCGGCTTCGGCCTGCGCCTGGCTCCGGCTGGAAAACGCGTCCGCTTCGGCGGCGGAAAGAACGCGGAACCTGCTTTCCAGCTTTTCCTCGCAAGCCACGAAATCGCGGATGACGCCTTTGAGCGTGTCCAGCAAAGCAAGCGTTTCGTTGACGCCGGGCAGTTTATTCACAGTCGCTCCTGACTTTTTTCAAAAGTTCCTCCAATTGTTCCAGAACCATGGTCGCGCGGTTGACGTGCCCGGACAGCTCCACCATGAATTTGCGCTCGAACTCGTCACTTTTTTCGTCGCGCCAGAAGTTTTTTGTCTCGTCCCACTGGAGCGAGATGTCGCGCGTCAGGCCGACCAGCCGTCCCCGGTTGCCGCTTAAGCTCATTTTTTCTCCTCCGCTTTTTCCGGTTCGGCGGCGACGGTTGTTTCGCCGCGGGACGTGCCGACATTCCGGTAGGCATCCAGCGTCCGAAGAATCTGGTCGAGATAGGCCACGGCACGCGTCATGTCTGTGGCGAGGAAGCCATGCAGTTGGCCGATCTGTTTCATCAGCGGCGCGGCGCGGTTGTCGAGTTCATTGTCCCAGCGTTTCAAAAGCTTAAGTTTGGCCTCCGCCTCGTGGAGGGCGCGCTGCGCCCGCTGCACAGTCATCTGCAAAAGTGCGGCGGTTCCCGTCGGCAGGCTGGAGACCTTGGCGTTGAACAATTCCTGCTTCGCCTCCTCCAGCCGCCGTTCGCGCCGGCGCAGTTCATTTTCCCAAAACATCCGCTGCTCGTTCTGCAACCACAGCCGTGTGCGCGACATTTCGTTGCCGGCCTCCTCCAGCACGGGGCGGGACTGGCCGAGAAACACGATAAGCTGCGCCCGGAAGGACTCGATGGCTTCAACCGAAGTGATCTGGGCTTTTTCAGGCATGATGTTTCATTTCATTCTCATCCACATTCTCATCGTCACGGTTTTTGATTCATTAGGACGAGGACGAGGATGGCGAAGAGATGTTTTGGGTCAATGCTGGTTGAGATACTCCTCGATGCGCTGCACCTTGCGCATCAGGTAAGGCGTGTGTTCCTTTGAAAGCTCGACGAATTTTTTCAACGCCTTGATCGCCTGCCGGAATTCCACGGCGAATTTTTCATGTTCCTGGTCGGACCAGGTGTCGCCGAGCGCCGCGAACCGCGCGTGCAGCAGCGTCATGCGGTTCTCGATGTCGCTGTTGAAGCGCTGCAGTTCCTCGGCGAACCGCCGCACTTTTTCCGGGTCCATGATTGCCTGTGCCATGCTTTTGCCTTGGTTGAATGACCGCAAAACACTATCGCAAATCTCGGCCGTTCCGCAATGGCGGGTTTTCAGAATTTCAGCGCGATTCACCACTCGCCGGTCTGGAGATACGGCTTGAGTTTTTCCTTGAGCGTTTCGCGTCCGCGATGGATGAGCGATTTCGTGGCGGAAAGCGAGCAGTCCAGAACCTCGGCGATTTCCTCGTAGCTCAATTCGTCCTGGCGGCAGAGCAAGATGGCCGTGCGCTGGTTCTCCGGCAATCCGGCCAGCGCCTCCTCGATTTTTTTGGCAAGTTCGCCGTGCAGCATGTTTTCCGTCGGCAGAAAAACCTTCTTGTCCTCGTATTGCCGCTGCGGCTGGTCTTCATGTTCGGCGTGCGTCTCTTCGAGCGATTCGGCGGGATGGCGCGAACGGCGGCGGATTTCGTTCAGGCACAGATTGCGCGCGATGGTGAACAGCCACGTTGAAAATTTAGCCGTGCGCTCGTAGCGCGCGCGGGATTTGAAGACTTGCAGGAAAACATTCTGGGCCAGATCTTCCGCCTCGCTTTCATCGCGCAGCGAACGGAAGACAAAATTCATCACCGGCTGCTTGTATTTCTCGACCAGCTCGGTGAACGCCGCGCGGTCGCCGCGCTTGACGCGCAGCATTAACGCCGCATCCGGGTCGGGTTGGACAGCCATCGTTTGAAGAGTCTATTGAACGCCGGACGCGCGACAAGGTTTCGCTGCGCCCCATCGTCGCCTCAAATTTTGATATTGACATTTGCGCCCGTCTTCCCTATAAATCAATCGCATCGCCCATGACAGGATTTGAGACAACCAGCATTTCACCCGCGCAATGCACCCGCGCAATGC
>Ga0207933_1000730_pt1 | contig 29037 bp, 24 predicted proteins | sample NGESurdeep092012_4_FD_184488 | JGI IMG/M metagenome (GOLD analysis project Ga0207933, IMG submission 184488) | Arctic peat soil microbial communities from Barrow, Alaska - NGEE Surface sample F53-3 deep-092012 (SPAdes) | ecosystem: Environmental > Terrestrial > Soil > Wetlands > Peat ... | reverse complement strand
CGACTTCGCCAAGGGCACCTCCTCGCGCAGCACAAAACTCGTCCACGGCGGCGTCCGCTACCTCGAGCAGATGAACATCACCCTCGTCCTCGACGCCCTCCGCGAGCGTGGCCGTATGCTCGCCAACGCCCCCCACCTCGCCCACAGATTCTCCTTCGTCGTCCCCACCTACAGCCTCGTCTCGCTCCCCTACTACGCGGCTGGTCTAAAAATCTACGAAATGCTCTCCGGCAAATTCTCCCTCGGCGCATCGAAAATCCTCTCCCGCCAACGCACCAAAGAGCTCCTCCCCGGAGTCATGTCCGAAGGTCTCACCGGCGGTGTCCTCTACCGTGACGGCCAGTTCGACGACGCCCGCTACATCGTCACCCTCCTCCGCACCCTGCAGGACCTCGGCGGCACAGCCATCAACTACGTTGAAGCCGCCGCCATCCTCCAAACCGCGGGCAAAACCACCGGTATCCGCGCTCGCGATACTGAGACCGGAGAAGAATTCGATCTTCAAGCTCGCGCCGTCATCAACGCCACCGGCGTCTTCACCGAGCAAATCCTCGCAATGGAAGCCCCCTGCCCCTCCGGCTCCCTTCTCGCCGTCAGCCAGGGCAGTCACGTCGTCCTCCCGCGCTCGTTCCTCCCCGGCGACGCCGCGCTCATGATCCCCAAAACCTCCGACGGCCGCGTCCTCTTCGCCATCCCCTGGCACGATGCCATCGTCGTCGGCACCACCGACGAACCCGTCCCCGCGCCCTCCGTGGAGCCCCACGCCATGCCCGGCGAGCGCACCTTCCTCATCGACTACGTCACCCGCTACCTCGGCCGCCGCCCCCAGGCCTCCGAAGTCCTCAGCATGTGGTCGGGACTCCGCCCGCTCATCCGCGCCGGCGGCAGAAAGACCTCCAAACTCTCCCGCGACCACTCCGTCCTCGTCTCCCCCTCCGGCATCGTCACCGTTGCCGGAGGCAAGTGGACGACCTACCGCAAAATGGGCGAAGACGCCATCCACCGCGCCTGCGAAGTCCACAACCTGCGCTGCTCACCCTCCAAAACCGCCGACATGCACCTCCACGGCTGGGCAATCCCAGACCCGCAAAAGCCCGGCGAATGGAGCCAGGTCTACGGCGCCGACCTCACCGGCGTTCAAACCGTCGCCGCATCCGACCCGCAACTCGCCCGCAAGCTCCACCCGCGCCTCCCCTTCCTCGCCGGCGAAGTCGTCTGGGCGGCCCGCTGGGAAATGGCCCGCACGGTCGAGGACGTCCTCGCCCGCCGCACCCGAGCCCTCTTCCTCGACGCCCGCGCCGCCATCGAAGCCGCCCCCCTCGTCGCCGACCTCCTCGCCCGCGAGCTCAACCGCGCCCCCGCCTGGCGCGACCGCGACCTCCAGCACTTCAACGAAGTCGCCGCCGGCTACCTCTACGCCGATTCCTGAAAAACGTGTCAAGCCTCCCAGCCTGTGCAAAACTCCTAAACTCACCATGAACACAGGCGAAATCAATTTCCGAAAGCGTGCATGTTATAGGGGCGAACTCTGTACAATTAACTCAGCACTCAAAACTCACAACTCAAAACTGAACAGCCCCCATCTGACCGCCCCAACGCGGGCAGTAAAACCTCGTCACTCGAACCACGGTTTCCCTCTAAGCTCTCTCGCTCTAAGCTCTTCGCTCGTTCAAAACCAAACAGGTCTCAGCCACCCAAGCCGCATACTTCGCCGCCAAGGTACGGACCTAACTCTTTTCGATAAGGGACTTTGCGCAAAACTGGGGGGAGGGGGGGAGCCAGCAAAACTGGCGACTCGTAACTGGCAACCGGACAGCCACCAAACAAGCCGGCAGCCCGAAGCCCGAAGCTAGAAGCTGATCGCACGCACCCGACTGCCACCGGATCCAGGGTACGGACCTAAGCCCTTTCGATAAGGGACTTTGCGCAAAATAAGGGGGGAGGGGTAGCCACATGCATCAAACATTTTGTTCACCGCGCCACCGTAGGATCGAACCAGCATGAAAGCGTCCTCAAGCCGATACCTCGTCCCATTACTGCTCCTCGCCGCTACCCTCGTGGTCGTCGTCAACGCGGCCTTCGCCTTCCGCGCGGTCAACGAGCTCCTCACCAGCGAGAACTGGGTCGAGCACACCTGGAAGGTCATCAACGAGACGGAGACCATCATGGGCTCCGCCAAGGACGCCGAAACGGGCAACCGCGGCTACCTCGTCACCGGCGATGAGGCTTACCTTCAACCCTACAACCAGGCGGTCCACGATCTCCCCGTCGAGCTCGCGACCTTTCGCTCTCTTACATCCGACAACCCGCGTCAGCAGCAACGGATCAACCAGATGGAGGCGGTCCTCGACCAGCGCCTTGCCCTGCTCAAGGAAGGCAACGACCTCCGCGCAGCCGGCAGCTCCGATGCGGTCCATTCGTTCATCGTCAACGGCACCGGCAAGCTGCAAATGGACCACCTCCGCAGCCTGGCCGACGATATGGAAGGCGAGGAGCGCCGCCTGCTCGCCGAGCGCACCGTGGACGCGCAATCCGACGGCACGCGCGCGCGTTACGCCGTCATCATCGCCAGCGGCCTTGATTTCATGCTGATCGTCTTCATGTTCCGCTACCTCTCCAAGGAGCGCGGCCTCCGCATCGCCGGTGAGATCACGGCCCGCAATCTCGCCGCCTCCCGCGCCGAACTGGTCGAGCGCAACGACGAGATCGTCGCCCTCAACACCACCCTCGAGCAGCGCGTCCAGCTCCGCACCGCCGAGCTCGAAGCCACCAACCGCGAGCTCGAAGCCTTCAGTTACTCCGTCTCCCACGACCTCCGCGCGCCTCTCCGCACCATCGACGGCTTCAGCCTCGCCCTCGAAGAGGACTATGCCAAGGCCGTCGACGATACCGGCCGCGACTACATCCGGCGCGTCCGCAACGGCGTCCAGCGCATGGGCGGCCTGATCGACGCACTCCTCCAACTCTCCCGCATCAGCCGCGCCGAGATCACCCGCGAGACCTTCGACATCAGCGCCCTCGCAACCTCCGTCGCCGCCGGTTTGCGCGATGAGAACCCCGGTCGCGACATCACGTTCAATATCCAACCCGGCCTCCTCGCCCGGGCCGACCAGAAACTCACCCAGGTCGCCCTCGAAAACCTGCTCGGCAACGCCGTCAAGTTCAGTTCGAAGAAGCCCGCCAGCATCATCGACTTCGGCTGGGACCCGGAAAAGAAAGCCTGGTTCGTGCGCGACAACGGCGCGGGCTTCGACATGTTCTACGCCGACAAGCTCTTCAACGCCTTCAACCGCCTGCACGGCGACAAGGACTTCAAGGGCTCCGGCATCGGTCTCGCCACCGTCAGCCGCGTCGTCCGCCGCCACCACGGGACTATCTCGGCCGACAGCGTCATCGATCATGGCGCGACCTTCCGGTTTACGTTAGGATAGCTGCAATGGGCGAAGGTAAATTGATACTCCTCGTAGAAGACGATCCCGATCATGAGTTGCTGACTATCCGCGCTCTCAAGAAGTCCAACATCGCAAACGACATTCGTGTCGCCCGCGACGGCGAAGAAGCCATCAACATGCTTCTCAGCGAAGACGGTTTGCGGCCACAGGTCGTCCTGCTCGACCTCAAACTCCCTAAGATCGACGGCTTGGAAGTCCTGCGCCGCATCCGCGAGAACGAAGCCACCCGCATGTTGCCCATCGTCGTCCTCACCTCGTCCGACGAAGAGCGCGACGTTGTCCGCAGCTATCAGCTGGGCGTCAACAGCTACATCCGGAAGCCGGTCAACTTCACCGACTTCGCCGAAGCGACCCGGCAGCTTGGTTTGTATTGGCTGGTGCTCAACGAATGTCCTCCGACCGTCTGACCGAACTCAAGATCATTCTCGTAGAAGACAACGACGACGATGCCGCCTTGCTGGAGCGGCATCTCCGCCGCAGCGGCATGGCCTTCCGCATCGCTCGCGTGCAAACCGCGGCAGAGATGCGGGACGCGCTTCGGCACCCCGAGCCTCCCGAGATCATCCTCGCCGACTACAATCTCCCCGAGTTCAGCGGCCCCGCCGCGCTCCGGGCGCTCAAAGCCTCCCACCTCGACATCCCCTTCATCATGCTCTCCGGTGCCGTCTCCGAGGAGACTGCCGTCGCCTCCATGCGCGGCGGCGCACACGACTACGTCTCCAAGGACAACCTCATCCGCCTCGTCCCCGCCATCCATCGCGAGCTCAGCGAGGCGGCCACCCGCGGCAAACGCCGCGCCGCCGAAACCGCGCTCCACGCCAGCGAAGCCCGCTTCCACTCCCTCGTCGAAGCCATGCCGCTCGGCCTCCTCATCTCCGACGCCGAAGGCTGCATCTGTTACGCCAACCGCGCCGCCGAACGCCTGCTCCACTACGAGTCCGGCGCACTGGTCGCCGACTCCGTCACCGTCCAGACCATCTGCCCCAACCTCATCCACGCCCACACGGGCCTCGCCAACCGTACCCTATCCACCGAGCCCTTCGAGGCCACCTGCAAAGCCCTGGACGGCAACACCATCGATGTCCTGCTCGGCGTCGCCTTCCTCAACCCCGAAGCCCCCGTCCCCCAGCGTCAACTCGCAATCTTCATCGCCGACCTCACGCTCCAGAAGAAGAGCGAGGAACTCCTCCGCCGCACCGAGAAACTCGCCGTCGCCGGCCGCTTCGCCGCCTCCATCTCCCACGAGATCAACAACCCTCTCGAAGCCATCACCAACTGTCTCTACCTCGTCGCCGGGACCGAACTCCCGCCCCAGGCCCGCACTTACCTCGCCCTGGCGCAGAACGAGCTGGACCGCGTCAGCCAGATCACCGTCCAGACACTGCGCTTCTACCGCGCCTCCACCAAGGCCTCGCTCACCGACATCCAGGACGTCATCCAGACAGTCGTCACACTGCTGGATTCCCGCATCCGCGTCCAGAAGATCGAGGTGGCCCGCGATCTCCGCGCCCATCCCATCGTCTACGCCCACGATGGAGAGATCCGCCAGGTCGTCGCCAATCTGGTAGGCAACGCCATCGACGCGCTTCCCAACGGAGGCCGCATCACGATCCGCGCCTCGTTCTCGCGCGACTGGAAGCTCAATGCCCGCGGCGTCGTGATTACCGTCGCCGACAACGGCACAGGCATGGACCCGGAAACGCTCAGCCGCGTCTTCGAGCCCTTCTTCTCGACCAAGGGAAACATCGGCACCGGCCTCGGCCTCTGGGTCTCCACCGAGATCGCCGCCAAGCACCAGGGCCACCTCCGCGTCCGTTCCCGCCGCGGCACCCCCGCCGGCACCGTCTTCCGCTTCTTCTTCCGCCCCCAGGAAGCACCCGAGCCAACTTCACCCACAGCGTCAGATTCAGACTGATCCGCTCCGAAACTCTTTCACGATTTGCAGGTACTGCTTCGCCGTGTTGGTGATTTTTTCCGGCTTGCCCTCGGCCATCGCTTTGGCATCGACCAGGTCGGAACCGACGCCGAGTGCGAACGCCCCGGCCTGTAGGAACTCCTTCGCCGTGGCCAGCGAAACGCCGCCCGTCGGAATAAGCTCCACCTGCGGCAGCGGCCCCTTGAGTGCGGTGAGGTACTTCGCTCCGCCGAGCGCGCTGGCCGGAAAAACCTTCACCACATCTGCGCCGGCTTGCCACGCAGTGACAACTTCGGTCGGCGTGAGCGCTCCGGGCAACACCGCAATGGAGTAGCGGTGGCACATTTCAATAGTCGCGATGTTGAGCGCCGGGCTCACGACGAACTTCGCGCCTTCCAGGATGCACATGCGCGCCGTTTCGGGGTCGAGCACAGTGCCCGCGCCAATCAAAATATCCGGCCGCTGCTGCGCCAGACGGCGCATCACTTCGATGGCTCCGGGGACGGTCATCGTCACTTCAAGCACCGTCACGCCACCGTCCGCGATGGCGCTCGCGAGCGCTAGAGCCTTATCGACAGACGACGCCCGGAGAACGGGGACGAGGCCGATGTTTCTCAGTTCTGCTAGTACGTCTTCCTTGCGCATACTCTCTCCGTCAAAGTGCGGTCTAGTTAACAGGTACGAGTTTCGAGTTGCGAGTTTCTTTAGCGTTGGACGCGGGCGCCGCTGCCCTTCATGACTCGCTGGACTTCGTCGAACGTGGCCATGGTGGTGTCGCCGGGAGTGGTCATCGCCAGCGCGCCGTGAGCGCAACCGCAGTTGACCGCCCAGTCCGCACCCTTGTCGTTGAGGAAGCCGTAGATCAAGCCGGAAGCGAACGAGTCGCCGCCGCCTACACGGTCGAAAATTTCGAGGCCGGGCAGCGGCTTGGCTTCGTGGAACGCTCCCTCGTAGTAGCAGATTGCGCTCCAGTCGTTGACGGTCGCCGTTTTGGCGTGGCGCAGCGTGGTGCCGACCCCTTTGAAGTTGGGATACGTCGCGCAGGCCTTCTCGATCATGCGCCGGAAGCTGCCGCTGTCGAGTTCACCGAGGTCGTCACCCTGGCCTTCGATCTCGAATCCGAGCGCGGCGGTGAAGTCCTCTTCGTTACCGATCATGACATCGACGTACGACGCGAGTTCGCGGTTGACTTCGGTGGCCTTGGCCTTGCCGCCGATCGACTTCCACAGCGAGTCGCGGTAGTTGAGGTCGTAGCTGATGATGGCGCCGTGCTTGCGCGCGGAGATCATCGCCTCTTTCGCAACTTCGGGCGTGGTTTCGCTGAGCGCGCAGAAAATGCCGCCAGTGTGAAACCAGCGCGAGCCCTCCTTGCCGAAGATCGCGTCCCAGTCAATCTGTCCGGGCTTCAACTGGCTGACCGCCGTGTTGCCGCGGTCCGAGCAGCCTAGTGCCGCACGTACACCGAAGCCACGTTCAGTGAAGTTGAGACCGTTACGCGTGGTGCGGCCGACGCCGTCGTACTTCGTCCACGAGACGTGCGACTGGTCGACGCCGCCCTGCAACATCAGGTCTTCGAGCAGGCGGCCGACGGGGTTGTCGGCGAGCGCGGTGACGATGGCCGTCTTCAGGCCGAAGCAGCGCCGCAGGCCGCGCGCGACGTTGTATTCGCCGCCGCCCTCCCAAACGTTGAACTGCCGCGCCGTCGCGACGCGCACGTCGCCCGGATCGAGCCGCAGCATCACTTCGCCGAGCGAGACGAGGTCCCATTTGCACTCGGCCTGCGCACGAACTACCAGGCTGTTCTTTTCGTCCGCCATTTATCGAAGCTCCTCGATTGCGACCGCGTCCATGTCGCTGTAGTCCTGATTTTCTCCGCCCATGCCCCAGCAGAAACCGTAATTTTTTGTGCCTACACCAGCATGGATCGACCAGCCCGGCGAGACGACCACGTCCTTGTCCTTCATCACCAGATGTCTGGTGGCGTCGGGCGGGCCCATGAGGTGCACCACGCGATGTTTCGGATCAACATTGAAGTAGAAATACACCTCGCTGCGGCGCATGTGGGTGTGCGCGGGCATGGTGTTCCAGTTGCTGCCGGAGTCGAGCAGCGTGAAACCCATGACGAGCTGGCAACTCTTGATGCCGTCGCGGTGGATGGCCTTGTAAATCGTGCGGCTGTTGCAGGTTTCGGCCGAGCCGAGCTTGAGGCCTTCGAGGTCGGCGCGCTTGACCATTTTCGTCGGGTACTCGGTGTGCGCGAGGTAGCTGAGCAGATAAAACGCCGCGGGCGATTCCGCGTCGGCGCTCTCGAAGCTGACAGCCTTGCTGCCGCGGCCGACGTAGAGGCAATCGAGCTTGTCCAGCGCGAAGGCCTTGCCGTCGACCGTCACCGTGCCCGCGCCGCCGGCGTTCAGCACCCCCAGCTCGCGCCGTTCGCAGAAGAATTCCGAGCGCAGTTCGGGCTGGGTTTCAAGCTGGAGTGGCGCGACTGTCGGCACTGCCGAGCCAATCACGGTGCGATCGAGATCGACGTACGCCAGGTCGATCGCACCTGGGCGAAACAACTCTTCCAGCAGAAATGTTTCGCGCAACTCCGCTGTGGTCATGCGCTGGTAGCGCACTGCATCCGCCATTTGTAACAACTTCATCCGCGTCTCCTCAAAAGGTGCGTCCTCAGTATAGCCATCTGAAAGTTTCGCTGGCACAGTGCGCCAAGCCGACAAGCGCCGATGATCGAACTATCTACGAATTGCCTTGGAAAACTACGCGCGACTGTGCTTCACTTACCCATGGTCAAAGATCGGTCTCGCCGCAGCTTTCTACGTTCCGCTCCCCTCGCCGCAGCCGGTGTCGGATTGCCACTTTCTAGCAAGCCGATGTTCGCCGAAGCCGCCGCTCCGGAGCCGTTTCAGGTATTCACGGCAGGCAAGCTGGCGGAGGCGATGAAGGGTGTACAGGCACATCCGGGCAACGACAACCTGTTCCAGAACGCCGCGCTGCCATTGACGATTGTGATGACGACCGAGGAAAAGAAGGCTGGCAAGGAGTTCGAGTACCACGAAGGGCGCGACCATATTTTTCAAATTCTCGAGGGCGCAACTTCCTACGAGATTGGCGGCACGCCGCAGAACCCGCGCAACACCAAGCCGGGTGAGTGGCTCGCTCCGACATCGCAGGGAGCGACGACAGTGACGCTGCACAAGGGCGACATGCTGGTGATCCCGCGTGGCACGCCGCACAAACGCACGACCGAGAGCAGTGTGACGTTCATCCTGATCTCAGCTGAAGGCAGCAAGGCCTAAGCATCCTTTCTCTAAGCTCATAGCTCTGGGCTCTGAGCTCGTCCCGGCCCTCGCGACACCGCCCAATCCGAGATCCATTTGGCATGCACAAACTCCCCCGTTACACTCATGCACATGCCCACCATTCTCGACAGCTTCCGCCTCGACAACAAAGTCGCCCTTGTTACCGGAGCCGCCAGCGGCCTCGGTGCCGCCATTGCTATCGCTCTTGCACAGGCCGGAGCGTCGGTTGCCGTGCATGGCAATCGCCGCGAAGCGACGGAGACAGCGGAAGCCATCGGCGAAAGGGCCGCCGCATTTCAGGCCGATCTGTCGCACACCGCCGGAGCCGAATCGCTTTTCGGACGGGTGAAGGAAAAATTTGGGCGCGTCGATATTCTCATCAACAACGCCGGCACGATCCACCGCGACGCCGCCGTCGATACGTCGCTGGATAGCTGGCAGCAGGTGTTGCAGGTCAACCTGACCAGCGTTTTTCAGCTTTCGCAACTTGTGGCTCGCGACATGATTGAGCGCAAGGCGGGCGGCAAGATTGTCAACATTGCTTCACTGCTCAGTTTCCAGGGCGGCATTCGCGTACCGGCGTACGCGGCGTCCAAGGGCGGCGTGGCGCAGCTGACGAAGGCGCTTGCGAATGAGTGGGCTTCGCTGGGAATTCAGGTGAACGCGATTGCGCCGGGATATTTTGCGACCTCGAATACGGAGGCGCTACAGGCCGATGAGACGCGCAATCGGCAGATTTTGGAGCGCATTCCCGCGGGGCGGTGGGGACAGCCGGCGGACCTCGCGGGGGCGGCGGTTTTTCTTAGCGCACCTGCGAGCGATTACGTTACTGGCACCGTGATTACGGTCGATGGCGGATGGATGGGGCGCTGATCCGGCTTACTGGCGGCGTTTGTAGAGCGTGTAGGCGTCGAGGGTTTTCACCGGAATCCAGTGCGTTTTCAGGTTCTCGGCGAACGCGAGGCCGGGGTAGAACGGGATTGGATTTCGCGCTCGATAGGGAAAGGTAAAGCCCTGTACACCGTCGAGAGTTTGAGGTGTCTCGATAAATGGCTCGTCGAGATTTGACGGCAGCAGTGCCCACTCTGCCTCGTTCATGTCGGCAATTTTTCTGGCCTCGGCTGGCGCGCTGAACAGGTCGACTCCGTAGGCGTAGAAGTCGGGGTGGTAGTGGTGGGAGCGCTTGAGGGCGACCTCGATGGAGGGCTCGACTTCCAGCGGCGTCGCGACCAGGTCGCTGCCGACCTGTTGTTCCAACGCGGGAATGTCGAGTTGATCGTCTGCGTCGGCAGGGTTGGGGCGGAGTTGACCGGCGAGATTTGCGGGAAGATGCGAGAGCAAAGATTCACGCATCCGTTCCGGGAGGTGCGGCATGATCGCGAGGCGAACCGTGTCGACCGAGCTGTCGAACAGCAGTCGGTTGTTGACCCACTGCTGCCAAGCAACGAACAGCACGAGAGCCGCGAGCCACGCAGTACGCTGCGCCAGCGGACGCGATCGAATAGCAATCAGCGACAGCACCAGCAGGCCCGCTCCGTTAAAGAAAACATGCAGCGGATCGCAGCGCCCCAGCGCCGCCGGCAACAGACCGATGCCGAGCGCGTAGCACGCAGCCATGCGCACGCCGCTCGGCTCACTTGAGCCCAGCGACTCGCCTATTGCGAACGGAACCAGCCACACTACCGCGAACAAAAAGATGAGCAGGTGCGGGTAGGGCGCGACGGGAAGGCTCAGCGCTCCCTTGGCGAAGGAGTGCAGCATGCAGAGGTACGACCGGCCGGCGAACAGCAGAAAAACTCCCGCGCCAAGCACTGGCGCGACCGCGACCAGCAGCCACTTCGCGCCGCTGCGCCATGCCTGTAGGCCGGCGAACGCGACCGTCCCGACCAGGAACGCGAAGCCCTGTTCCGGAGATATTCCGAGCAGCAGGACCTCGCCCGCAACCAGCAGCGTCATGTTGCGTGCGAGCGACTGCGTGCGTGTGGCGAAGAGAAGGATTGCAAACGCGGTGATGAAGCGGAAGAACGTGTAGTTGAGTCCGAAGATCGGATTCAGCGCGCCGATTGCTAGCAGAACGAAGCCGATGCGGCGGTCGCGGCCACGGATCGGAAGCTCGTTCAACACGTAGGCCAGCAGCGCGAGTCCGAGCGATTGATCGAGCGTCAGCGTGAGGAAATACGCCGGCATCCAGCCGCAATGCAGTGCCGCGTGGAGCAGAATGGTGGGATAGAAAAGGAGTGGCCCGTACGCAAATTCAAGCTGCGTGTAGAGCGCGCCGCCGTACTCGGCGTGCGACGACATCTGCTCGATGAAGTAGCCGGCGTCAGCGAGATAGCGCAGGTGCGAGGCCGCGACGAGCCAACCAGAGACAGCGAAAAAGATGCAGGTGAGCGCGATGACTATAGCGCAGAAGCGCAGGCTGATGCGGTCACCACTCACGTCGCGATCGACGAAAGGGTTATCGCCGCGCGAACGGTACCACGCCCACAACAACACGCATCCGCCAATTGCCGCGGCCGCAAGAGAGGCGGCGCGATTGTTGAACCCCGCAATATACGACGCGGAAACGGCCGGCTGAAATGCCACCGGCACATGCAGCGGAAGCACAAACACGGCCAGCGCCGCGACGGCGCACACCAACAGACATGCAATCCACATCCGTCGCGGCGTGGCGCTTGTCGAAGAACTGTGCATCGTTCGTCGGGACATTCCGAACATGGTGGGTCCGTTACTAAGTATCCATGATCGGGTTTCGATCCTGCTACGCATCCCGCCGGTCACTGGGGCAAGCCACAATACCTCACCGGCGCAGCTCTCTTCCTAAGCTCCGCCGCCAACGACTAGGTCATTGGCACCGTCCTCATCGCCAACGGCGGCTGGATGGGGCGTTGAGCGTATACTTTCGATCAGGAGAGGTCTCATGACAGCCACGGATTTCACGACCATCTTGAAGGACGCGCCAGTGGGAGAATGGATTGCCTTGTCGAGCGATGAACGGCGGATTGTCGCGACAGCAAAAACACTCGAATCTGCTATCAACTCCGCGCACGAGCTCGGTGAAAAAGACCCCGTCATGATGAAGGTCCCGCCCGAAGGCGCTCTGGTTCTCTAAAGATGGACTTCCCCTACGCCACCATGCCGGTGAAACCGGACAGTGCCTTTCCCCATCGAACAGTCATCAAGCGTCCCTTGCTGCGCGTGACGCTTCGCTACAACGACCGCTCATTTTCGACGCGGGCCATTGTCGACTCCGGTGCCGACTTCTGCCTCTTTCCCGCATCGGTAGCAACCCAACTCGGAGTGGCTATTCCGAATCCGAAGGCCACTCCATTCTCGGGAACGGCAGATGCTCCACAGATCGCCTACTTCGAGACCGTCCAGGCTACCATCGGCAATGGCCAGCCGGATGGAACGCCGCTCACCTTCGACCTATACGCTGGCTTCTGCGAGACGCTGGAGCATGTGGGCCTGGGTTTGCTCGGCCAGGAAAGCTTCTTCTCGCGCTTTATCGTTTCCTTCCACCACAGCCAAAATTTGATCAGGATCGAATAATGGGAGAACCGGTACCGTCCTCGGCGTCGACGGCGGATGGATGGGGCGGTAAGGCTAGCTCGTTAGCAGCAGAGGCTTGAACCTCAACAGGCTGTTAGGCCCGTCCTCGGAAATGCGGCACTCCCAGGCAGAATGTCGTTTCGCCGCTACATCAATCACGAGGTAGAGTTCATCGCTGCGATGATCGCCGAACTCCTGAAGATACCGATCCAATTCAGCAATAACGTCCGTCTGAATTTTCTCCACGTCGTATGAGTCGAAGAGCATGAGCTTGAAAAGAGCCTTGAAGCTTAGTAACTTGTCGAAATCCTCAGCAACTCTCGCGACGTTGTGCTTTGGATCGCGGCGGTTTCCCCACTCCATCTCACAGGCAAGTCTCGCCCGGCCAGGCGATTGATCTGACTTGTCTTCCCACCAGACGAAGTCAAGCATGAACTCGCTCATGCCAGCGCGGTCAGTGTAAATCGACCGGAACCCGAGATTTTTACCCTTGAGTTCAAGCCAATGCTTCACTGCATGCGTCCAAAGGGTGCCGTCACCACGCACTCTCTCAATTTCTCCGCCTTCGGCTAGCTTGTCGACATTCAGCAACAGCTCTCTAGCAAATAGACTTGGATCTCTCGGTGGAATCTCCACATCTACCTCCGTCGTGCTCTTAGTCGATCGAAATCTTCCGCAGCAACTTAAAGTCGCTGAGCATCTTCCCCGTCCCCAACACCACGCTGGCCAGCGGGTCGTCCGCAATCGAAACCGGCAGCCCCGTCTCTTCGCGAATCCGCTTGTCGAGATTCTTGATGAGCGCGCCGCCGCCGGTCAGCACGATGCCACGGTCGGAAATATCGGCGGAAAGCTCCGGCGGTGTGCGCTCCAGGGCCACGCGGATCGCGTTGATGATGGTGGCGATGCATTCGCCCAGCGCTTCGCGGATTTCGGAATCCTCGATGGTGATCGTCTTCGGCACGCCCTCGATCAGGTTGCGGCCCTTGATCTCCATGGTCAGCGGCTTGTCCAGCGGAAACGCCGAGCCCAGTTCGATCTTGATCTGCTCCGCTGTGCGCTCGCCCACCAGCAGGTTGTACTTGCGCTTGAGGTAGGTCATCACGGCTTCGTCCATCTGGTTGCCGGCCATGCGCACGGAGCGCGAATAGACGATGCCCGCGAGCGAAATCACAGCAATGTCCGTCGTCCCGCCGCCGATATCGACGACCATGTTGCCGCCGGGTTCGGTGATCGGAAGACCGGCGCCGATGGCCGCCACCATCGCCTGTTCGACAAGGTGGACCTCCGACGCTTTCGCGCGGTATGCCGAGTCCATGACGGCGCGCTTTTCTACCTGCGTAATCTCGCTGGGCACGCCGATGACGATGCGCGGATGCACCATGCGCTTGCGGTTATGCGCTTTCTGGATGAAGTAGTTCAACATCTTTTCGGTCTGCTTGAAGTCGGCGATGACGCCGTCCTTCATTGGCTTGATCGCGATGATGTTGCCCGGGGTGCGGCCCAGCATTTCCTTGGCTTCCTTGCCCACGGCTTCGACCTCGCCTGTGATGCGGTTCACGGCGATGATCGACGGCTCGTTGACGATGATGCCTTTGCCGTGCGCGAAGACGAGCGTATTGGCCGTTCCAAGATCGATCGCGAGATCGCTGGAAAAGAGTGAAAAAATCGAGCGCATGTTGCTGAAACGCGGCGAGCGCATCTGAAAATTATTTGAAGACATTAAGCGGATTCATTCCTGCATTCCATCGAGATTTGTGGGCAGAATGCCTGCACGCACCATTGTACGTCTTTCGCCGAGCATTCTGCGGCGTACACCCAGCTACGGACAGGGCAATCGCATTTGAAATGCAGTTGAACCACGGTTGGTCAATTAGTGGGCGGTGGCTTCTCCGTAGAAGCGTTCGAGGTCGGCGTGCATTTCCTTGAGGGCTTCGACGTTGAGGTAGACCATGTGGCCGGCCGGGTAGTAACCGAACTCGACGTTCTTGGCGATCGAAGGCGGAAGCATCATCTGGGCGAGGTCGTGCTCGGTGCCGAAGAAGGGCGTCGCGAGGTCGAACCAGCCGTTGGCGGAGAAGACGTGCAGGTGCGGGTTCTTGCGCATGGCGTCGGCTAGATCGAGGACCGTGTCGGGCTGGTCCGCGGCGCCTCCTCCGCCGCGCCCAAAGCCGCTGCCGGAGGGACGGTGGTGCCAGTCCCAGTTCTGGTTGATACCGGGGCCTTGCAGGTAGTAAGGCTCGGAGCTGGTGTACTTGAGCTCGCTGGCGAGGTAGTCGTGGAAGGCGCCGACGAAGACGCCGCTGATGCCGGTGTCGGATGGGTCGTAGCCGGGGTTTTCGCCGGCGCTGTCAACGTCGTAGCCCTCGAAGCGGGCGTCGTAACGGCCGAGGATCTGCTCGTCGCCGCGCATGAGCTCCTTGCGGAAGTGGGTAGCCGAAATGCGGAGCTTCGACTCCTTGACGTACTGCACGCTAAGGCCGGTGAAGGCGGCGACCTTGGCGGCGATGGCGTCGAACTCGGCGGGCGGAAGCTGGTCGCCTTGCTGGAGCGCCGTTGCGTAGGGGCCGCGTGCGAACTCGCGGGCCTGCTGGACAAAGTCCTTCATGTCGCCATTGTGGGGCACCTTGTTGTAGTGCCACGCGATGGCGGCGTAGCTGGGGAGATAGGTCGTCGCGCTAAGGTCGTAGCCCGGGGACTGGACGTAGTAGTTGAGGATCGAGGAGAGCAGCGTGACGCCGTTGAACTCGATGCCGTCGTTGTTCAGGGCGGCGACGAGGGCGGCGGAGCGCGGGGTTCCGTAGCTTTCGCCGAAGAGAAACTTGGGCGAGCCCCAGCGCTGGTTCACCGTGATATAGCGAGTGATGAATTTCTCGAAGGCCTTGACATCCTGGTCGACGCCGGCGAAGTCCTTGGCGGTTCCCTTCCCGACCGCCCGCGAAAACCCGCATAACGGCGCATCGATGAAGACGAGGTCGGTCTTGTCGAGCAGGCTGTACTCGTTCTGGACCCATTCGAATGGGGCCGGGCCGGTCGCTTCGGGGCTTTTGGTCACGACGCGGATGGGGCCGACCGAGCCCATGTGCAGCCAGATGGTTGCCGAGCCGGGGCCGCCGTTATAGAGGAAGGTGACGGGGCGGGACTTCGCGGGCGCGCCGTCCTCGGTGTAGGCGACATAGAAGATGCTGCCGTTGGCCTTGTCGTTTTCGTCCCGGATCAAGAGGTTTCCCGCGGTTGCGGTGTAGTGGATGGTGTGGCCACCGCCGGTCCAGTCGTGCTTGGTTTCCGACTTGGTTTCGGGCGGGATGGGGATGCTTCCTTCTTCGGCGATAGTGGTGTTGCTGCCGGTGCGGGGCTCGGCGCCGGGTTCGGTCTGAGCGCGGCGCTGGCGCTGCTGGTCTTGCGTCGCGGGGGTGCGGGTGTCCTGGGCGTGGGCTGCGGGCGCGAGGATTGCGGGCGCGAGTCCGATGGTGAGCGCGAGAGAAAGGGCGCTGGCGTTCAAAAGCGATGTCTTCAAGTGGGCCTCCATGGCGCCGGGGTTTCAGGGTCGATTCATAGTAGACGAAGCTGGGATTGTGCGAGTTTCACCGCGTGGATTTGGGGTGATAGAGTTCAAATGCTTGCGAAATGCGTGGGCATCCTTCCCTGAAGTTCGGCCATCTCCCTTTGCAAGCGAAATTCCGCCGCAACAAATGTCGCGCACCAAAATCCACATTGTGTGAGGCTTCCGTGAGTCCATGTACTGAAATTGAAGAGATTGAGCCAGAGGAAATTTCGTCTCCGCTGGAGAAGGAAATCAGCCGCCGGAGTTTCCTGGCGGCGAGCAGCGTGATTTCCGCGGGCATAGCGGTGGGGCTTCCGGGGACGCTGATCGCGGAAGACGCGCATGTTGCGGGCGGCCCGCACATGATGGATGTAACGCTATCGATCAACAATCAGGCGCGGCATGTTTCGATCGACACGCGGACGACGCTGCTCGATCTGCTGCGCGAGAATCTTGACCTGACCGGGAGCAAGAAAGGTTGCGACCACGGACAGTGCGGGGCGTGTACGGTGCTGGTCGATGGGCGGCGCGTGAACTCCTGTTTGACGCTGGCGGTGACGGCGCAGGGCGCCGAGATTACGACGATCGAGGGGTTAGGGGCTCCGGGTTCGTTGAGTGCGGTACAGGCTGCGTTTCTGGAGCACGATGGATTTCAGTGCGGGTATTGCACGCCGGGGCAAATCTGCTCGACGACCGCGCTGATAGAGGAAGTGAAGCGGGGTGAGCTTTCCGCGGTGAGTTTTGAGACGGGGTCCACGGCGGGGCCGGCGATTACGGACCATGAGATCAAGGAGCGAATGTCGGGGAATGTCTGCCGCTGTGGGGCTTATCCGAATATTGTGGCGGCGGTGCGGATGCTGACAGGAGGTGTGGCGTGAATCCATTTTCTTATAAACGGGCGAGTACGCCGGACGCGGCGATTCATGCGGGGATGCCGCATGGGGCGAAGTTTTTGGGTGGAGGGACGAACCTTGTCGACCTCATGAAGGATGGCGTGGAACGTCCAACGGCGTTGGTGGATGTGAACCACATCGGACTGGACCGCGTGGAGGCGGCGGATGGCGGGGTGAGGATTGGGGCTTCGGTAAAGAACTCCGATCTGGCGAATCATCCGCTGATCGTGCGGGACTATCCACTGCTGTCGCAGGCACTGTTGAACGGGGCGAGCGCGCAGCTTCGCAATATGGCGACGACCGCCGGCAATTTGCTACAGAGGACGCGGTGCTACTACTTCATGGATACGGCCTTCCCTGCCTGCAATAAGCGCGAGCCGGGGAGCGGGTGCGCGGCGATCAAGGGGTTCAATCGGATCCATGCGGTGCTAGGGCAGACGGATGAGGGCGCGGCTTCGGGGCTTACGTGCATTGCGACGAACCCTTCCGACATGAACGTAGCGTTGTATGCGCTGGGCGCGACGGTCGAGGTGCAGAGCGCGAAAGGCAAGCGGTCGATTCCGATTGGGGAGTTTCATCGGTTGCCGGGGACGACTCCGGAGATGGATACGAATTTGCGGCCGGGTGAGTTGATTACAGCGGTGACGCTGCCGGCGGCGCGGTTTGCGAAGAACTCGTGGTATCTGAAGGTGCGGGATAGGCAGTCGTATGCGTTTGCGCTGGTGTCGGTTGCGGCAGGGCTGGAGATGGATGGCGACACGATCAAGTCGGCGGGACTGGCGATAGGTGGAGTCGCGCACAAGCCGTGGCATTCAGCGGACGCGGAACATGCGCTGGCTGGGCGGCCTGCGAATGCAGAGACTTTTCGCAAGGCTGCCGAGTTGGCAATGGCCGGGGCGAAGGGGTATGAGCACAACAACTTCAAGATTGAGTTGGCGAAACAGAACATCGTGCGGGCGTTGACCGTGGCCGCAAAAGGAGTTCAGGCATGATGCAGGAAGATGTGCAAACCCATCCGCAGAAGCAGATGCAGCATCGCTACGACGGCGTCTCGAAGGTGACGGGCACGGCGAAGTATGCGGCAGAATTTACGGAGCCGTTCGCGAAGAACGACTTGCTGTATGGCTATATTGTGCAGTCGACGATTCCGTCCGGGACTGTGGCCTCGATCGATCGCACGGCGGCGGAACGTTCGTCCGGCGTGATCGCGGTGATGACTCCGTTCAATGCGCCGAAGCTGCCTACCCCGTCCGGCCCCGCGCAGCCAGCGCGGCGCAGCGTTACCGTGCTGCAAAATGCGGATGTTTACTACAACGGGCAGCCGGTTGCTGTTGTCGTCGCGCGGTCGCTGGTGGAGGCGCAACATGCGGCGAGCCTGCTGAAGATTCGTTATAACGAGCAGTCCGCGAAGCTTGAATTTCGGAAGCATCTGGACGAGGCGCGTCCGCCCAAGGGGTCGGGTAAGGAGCCTCCGTCGAACCACCGCGGCGACATCGTTGCGGGTATGGCGAAGGCTGCGGTGGTGGTCGATGAGACGTACATTACACCGATCCAGAACCACAATCCGATGGAGCCGCACGCGACCATCGCCTGGTGGGAGGGCGACAGGCTGAATGTTTACGATGCGACGCAATACATCTCCGGCGGGAAGCAGACGCTGGCGCGACAGTTTCAGATTCCGATGGACAACGTGCGCGTGCAGTGCCCCAACACCGGCGGTGGGTTCGGGTGTAAGGGGACGTTGTGGGCGCAGGCGACGCTGGCGGCAATGGCGGCGAAGCTTGTCGGTAAACCGGTCAAGGTCGTCCTTGGGCGCGAGCAGATGTTCGGGCCGGTAGGAGCGCGTCCGAGTACCGTAAACCACATCAAACTGGGCGCGACCGCCGATGGAAAGCTGGTCGGCATAGAGCAGGATGTTGTCATCAGCTCGTCGGTGATGGAGGATTTCGTCGAGCACTCGGCGGGCGTGGCGCGGATGCTGTACGACTCGCCCACGCTGCGGATTTCGGAGAAGATGGTCGAGTTGAACATCGGAGTCGGCACCTACCAGCGCGCGCCGGGCGAGGCGCCGGGGACGGCTGTGCTCGAAATTGCGATGGATGAGCTGGCGGAGAAATTGAAGATGGATCCGCTACAGCTTCGGCTGGTGAATTATGCGGAGAAGAATCCGAGCAACGACAAGCCGTGGACCTCGAAGCATCTTCGCGAGGCGTATACGCAGGCGGCGGACAGGTTTGGGTGGTCTAAGCGGCACGCGGAGCCCGGCACGATGCGCGAGGGCAATAAGCTGATCGGCTACGGCATGGGGACGGCGACGTACCCCGCAAACCGCTCGGCTGCGCAGGCGGTGGTGCGGATATTGCCGGGCGGGCGAGCGTTTGTGGGTTCAGGCACGCAGGACCTTGGCACGGGCATGTACACGATGATGGCTCAGACGTGCGCCGATGCATTGGGGCTCGATTTTTCGATGGTGGAAGCGAAGCTCGGGGATTCGACGCTGCCCAGGGCGCCGGTGTCGGGCGGGTCGCAGTCCACGGCTTCGGTGACGCCGGCGGTAGAGGATGCGGCGATGCAGGCGAAGCTGAAGCTGGGCGAACTGGCGATCGCGCAGGAGGCCTCGCCGCTGCATGGACTGAAGAGCGGCGAGTTGAATGCGAAGGGCGGAAGCCTGGTCCATGCATCCGGAAAGTCGGATACATTTGCCGCAATTGTTGAGCGCGCGGGCGGTCAGCCGGTGGAGGCGATGGGCTCGGCCCAACCCGCGCAGGACCGGGAGGCTTACAGCTCGCAGTCGTTTGGCGCGGTGTTCGCCGAGGTCGCGGTGGATGTCGATACTCATATGGTGCAGGTGCGGCGGGTAGTCGCGACGTACGATATCGGAACGCTGATGAATAACAAGACCGGGCTGAACCAGTTGCAGGGCGGGATCGTGTGGGGCGTGGGTTTCGCGTTGACCGAAGAGACTGTGATCGACCCGGTGTATGGGCGGACGGTCAACGAGAATCTGGCGGAATACCATGTGCCGGTGAACGCCGATATCGGGACGCTGGATGTGACGGTGCTGAATATTCCAGACACGAAATTCAATCCGCTGGGCGCGCGTGGGATTGGCGAGATTGGGATTACCGGCGCGGCGGCAGCGGTGGCGAATGCGATCTATAACGCTACGGGCAAGCGCGTGCGGGACTACCCGATTACGCCGGACAAGTTGATGCGGGCGTGATTTCTCTATCATCTGGATTGCGGGCGTGATACAAGTGCGCTCAGAACTTTCAGGAGGTTTCTCATGCGCTCCTTTCGGATTCACTGGCCGGCCATCATCGCGGGCACTCTCTTCTCGTTCCTCTTCTCGGCGGGATGGTTCTCGTACTTCAAGGCTCCGTGGATGATCGGCATCGACCGGACGATGGACTTCTTCGCGGCGGCTCCGAAGTGGGTAGTGCCGATGCAGTTTGCGGTTGCGCTGATCTGCTCGGTGATTGCGGCGGTGGTACTGTCGATTGCGATTCAGGCCTCGGGGCCTCAAACTGTGAAGCGGGGCATCGTTTGTGGCGCGGTGTTGTGGTTCGGGTTTGTGGCGACGAGTTGGGCACAGGAGTATGCGTTCGAGCTGCGATCGGCTGAGATTTATGCGATCAATACCGTCTTCCAACTGGTCAATATGATGGTGGTGGGGGCGATCGTCGGGGGATGGAAGGGCAAGGCGCGTGTCGTGTAAGGTCCGTCTCGCCGGCGAACAATAGACGAAGCGGTGTGCCATACTGAGTCAATCATGGCCGATGTTCACGACCTCTCCGGCATACTTCACAGCACCTTCGGGCACCGCGAGTTTCGGCCGCACCAGCAGAAGGTGTGCGAGGCCGCGGCGGCGGGGCGCGATGTGTTGCTGGTGATGCCGACTGGCGCGGGCAAGAGCCTGTGCTATCAGCTTCCGGCGCTGGCATTGGGTGGGGCCGCAGTGGTGATTTCTCCGCTGATTGCGCTGATGGACGACCAGGCGGGCAAGCTGACGAGCCTGGGCTTGCGGGTGGCGCGGATTCATTCCGGGCTGTCGCGCGAGGATTCGCGGCAGGCTTGCCGGGACTATCTTGCGGGGGACTTGGATTTTCTTTTTATCGCGCCGGAACGGATGCGGGTGCCGGGGTTTCCGGAGATGCTCGCCAAGCGCAAGCCGTCGCTGGTGGCAATCGATGAGGCGCATTGCATTTCGCAGTGGGGGCACGATTTTCGGCCGGACTATCGCACGCTGGGGCAGCATCTGCCGGGGCTGCGTCCGGCTTCTATCGTCGCCCTCACTGCTACCGCTACACCGGCGGTACGGCAGGATATTGTGGCGCAGTTGCAGTTGCAGAATCCGGCGGTTTTTGTCACGGGGTTTCGGCGTCACAACCTGGCTGTGGAGGTTGTGGAACTCTCCAAGCCGCAACGCAATCCTTTTACGGCGAAGCTGCTGAAGCCGGAGTCGGCGCGGCCGGCGATTGTATATGCGCCGTCGCGCAAGGCGGCGGAGGAGTTGGCGACGGAACTCAACCGGCAGTTCCCTGCTGCCGCGTATCACGCAGGGCTGCTGCCGACGGTTCGGGAAAAAGTGCAGACGGAGTTCCTGAACGGGAAACTCGATGTGGTGGTGGCGACGATTGCGTTTGGCATGGGGATCGATAAGGCCAACGTGCGGACCGTGGTCCATGCGGCTCTGCCGGCGTCGGTTGAGGGTTTCTATCAGGAGATTGGGCGGGCGGGGCGCGATGGGTTGCCGTCTCGGAGTGTGCTGCTGCATGGGTTCGCCGATCGGCGACTGCAGGAGTTTTTTCTGGAGAAGAACTACCCGCCGACGACCGATCTCGAACGTGTGGCGAGTATTCTTTCCGATGAGTTCACTCCGGTCGATGACCTACACAACGCGCTTCGCAAGAAGAAGGACATGATGGACCGCGAGACTCTTGATCGGGCCATTGAGAAACTGCTGGCGGCGGGTGTGGCGCTGATGGATATGGCCGGCGACGTGCGCTCGACTGGCGAGACTGCGTGGCAAAAAGGCTATGAGTCGCAGGTCGCTGTCCGGCGGGCGCAGATCGATCGCATGATTGCGTTTGCGGAGTCGAATACGTGTCGGATGGCCGCGCTGGTGCAGCACTTTGGCGATACGACGGACCGCCGCTCGAGCTGCGGACTGTGCGATATTTGCAATCCCAGTGGAGAGTCGGCGAACGCTGCGCATCAGCCGACGGAGGAGGAGCGGCGGTGGCTGCGGTTGATACTTTCATCGTTGGAAGCGCGGAGTACGTCGACAGGAAAGCTGTTCACGGATTTGCACCTGGTGAAGGACCGCAGGGATTTCGATGGGCTGCTGGAAGGGTTGTCGCGGGCCGGGCTGGTTACGATTGCGAACGAGACATTTCGTACTCCTGAGGGCAGGGACATTAAGTACAAGAAGGCCGCGATTACGCACGAGGGGCGCGAGCCGGACGATGCGACGCTGGATACGGTGTGGATTCGCGGGAGCCTGGCGGATGCGCCGTCGGCGAAGGGGCCGGCGAAGAAGCACGGCGCGTCGGTGGTCGAAAAGCAGCCGGTGAATCCGCGGGCGGAGGAGTTATTTGAGAAGCTGCGAGAGTGGCGGAAGCTACAGGCAGCGCCGACGAAGACTCCGGCGTTCATGATTATTACGGACGCGGTGTTGCGTGCGATTGCGAATGTCTGTCCGCAGAATCTGGCCGGTCTTCATGCGATCTCCGGCATGGGGCCGTCGAAGGTTGACCGGTATGGGGCGGCGCTGGTTGCCGTGTGTCGGGGAGAAGAGCCGGTTCGGACTGAGGTTGTTGAGAGGTCGCCGGATTTGTTTTCTCAGGCGAAGGTTGCTGCGGTTTCGGCTGTGATCGCTCGACCGAAGGCGCCTGTCGTGGAGAGGCCGGCGTCTACAGTTCGACCGGCTCCCAAGCCGGTGCCCGTTGCGACCGCGGTCGAGTTCGACCCGGCGCAGGCGGCGCTGGATGGCCGGCTGCGGGCCTGGAGGAGCGAGCAGGCGGCCCGGGCAGGGTTACCGTCGTTCTTTATTCTTGCGGACAGCAGCCTGCGGAACATTGTTCTGGCGCGCCCGCAGTCGTTGGACGATCTGCGCGCGGTGCGGGGCGTGGCGCTGGATAAAGTCGACCGCTTCGGGGCGGAGGTCGTCGACCTGTGCCGTGTGTGAGAGGATTTCGGTATGGATACCAGCGCATTCGGCATCGTCATTATGGCCGCGGGCAAGGGCACGCGGCTGAAGTCTAAACGACCCAAAGTTTTGCATGAGATTGGTGGGAAAGCTTTGCTGCTGCATGTGATTGCGGCGGCGAAAACTGTCGCTGCTCCGGAGCGGATTTACTGCGTGATCGGGCATGAGGTTGAGCGGGTGCGCGAGGCCGTCGCGGCAACCGGTGTGCAGTTTGTGCTGCAAACGGAACAGCGTGGGACCGGCCACGCGCTACAGATGGTGAAGGCGCGCGCGGAACTTTGGCATGATGGAATTCCCGAAAATCTGATGGTGCTGTCGGGCGATGTTCCTTTGATTCGTCCCGAGACGTTGGCTGCCTTGAGAGATTTCCATCTGGCCGAAAATGCTGCGATGACAATTTTGACGGCCCTGCCTGCCGATCCGACCGGCTATGGCCGCGTCAACCGCGTGGCCGGGGGGTCTGCGGAGGTTTCTGGCATCGTCGAGCAGAAGGACCTCGAGCCTGGGGATCCAGGCTCGGCGGAGATCAACTCGGGGATCTATTGTTTCAAGACTGCCGCACTATTTGCGAATCTGGATCGGCTATCCAATCAGAATGCCAGCGGCGAGTTCTACCTGACCGATGTTGCGGCGATGCTGGTGGTTGGTGGGCAGCGCGTCGTCGCCACGGTTGCCGAAAGTGTCGATGAGGTGCTGGGGGCGAACACGATTGCCGAGCTGATGCATCTGGATGCGGCGATGCGGTTGAATAATGCGCGGCGGCTGATGGCGCAGGGAGTGACAATCTTCCGTCCGGAGACATGCGTCATCGACAACGAAGTGGAGGTTGGAGCGGACACGACGATCGAGCCGTACGTGCAGTTGCTGGGTGCGACGCGGATTGGCTCGGATTGCCGGATAAGGTCGTACTCGGTGGTGCAGAATTCGACGATCGGCGCCGGAGTTGTGGTGCGGAATGGATGCATCCTCGACGATGCGGTTGTGGGTGATGGCGCGATGCTGGGGCCTTATGCGCACTTGCGACCGGAGAGCGACATTGGGCAGGGAGCGCACGTCGGCAATTTTGTCGAGACCAAGAAGGTCAAGCTGGGCCGGGGATCGAAGGCGAACCATTTGAGCTACCTTGGCGACGCGGTGATTGGGGCCGGGGTGAACATCGGCGCCGGTGCGATTACCTGCAACTACGATGGCGTGCATAAGCATAGGACGACAATCGGCGATGGGGTGTTTGTCGGGTCGGATTCGACGCTGGTTGCGCCGTTGACGCTGGGCGATGGGGCCTATGTCGCGGCAGGGTCGTGCATTACGAACGATGTCGAGGCGGGCGCACTGGCGCTGGGGCGGAGTCGTCAGGTGACCAAACCCGGATGGGCGGAAGCGAAGCGGGCGGTGAAGAAAGCTGAGGGAGCGAAATGAAAAAACTGGATGCGGGTGAGTTGGAACAGGCGTTGAAGAGCGCTCCGGCCTGGGGATTGGCCGGGGGCAAGTTGCAGCGCGAGTGGACGTTCAAAGACTTCGTCGCGGCGATGAAGTTTGTAAACCGGGTTGCGGAGATCGCCGAAGAGGCGGGCCACCATCCAGACATCGACATACGATATAACCGCGTGACGTTAGGGCTGGTGACGCATGATGCCGGCGGGATTACGGCAAAGGATGCGGAGATGGCGGCGCGGCTGGGCCGGGAGCTGTGAGGCTGCCGGCTCGCATCTTATAGAAAGCGCAAGGCATTCCGCACGGACAGGAATGAAATTCGTCATGAAATACCGAATTTGGAAGATAGGGCTTGCCAAATATCCCATTCGTGGTATGCTTTGGAAACGCGTTGGACTCCAGCAGTTTGGAGAGCGCTAAGGTTTTACTCAGGCGAAGCTGCTTGAGAGCAAGTTGCGTCACTGGCCTCCCGGCATGAGCAAAACACCGCTCATGCCGCCTTTTTTCTTAAGCGCCGATTTTCTATAGCATTCGGTGGCAGAGGCCTTGATTGAGTTCGTTAGCTCCAACCCCTTCCGAAAAACACACTGCGGACGGACGAAGGCTCCTTGCTGCCGGGATTACGCTGCTGTTTGAAAGGATGGGGAGGAGATGTCATTGTCCCGCGGGATGGTTGGCTGGCAAGGTCAATTCGGGCTCGGGGAGACGAATTGCGGGAGTCGCCGGAACCACTCCGGTGGGATGGCAGTGAGAGCGTTATGATGATGGCTATGAAGCGAGTTCTGGGATGCGTTGCGGTGGTGTTGGTGGCGATAGCGGCTTCGGCGCAGTTTGGCGGTCCGGGAAATGATATTCCGGCGTATAACGTGGCCCCGCCGACACATGCGCTGCCTCACATCATGAGTGGGGCGCAGTTGACCGGGCCGTACTTTACGCACGCCTACCAGGTGACGGTGTACAAGATGGCGGCGAAGGTCCCGGCAGTGCTGCACCAGGAGCCCTGCTACTGCCGCTGCGACCGCGAGATGGGGCACAACAGCCTGCATAGCTGTTTCGAGGGGACGCACGGGGCGGCGTGCGAGACATGCATGAAGGAAGCTGTGTACTCGTATCGGCAGACCAAGCTGGGGCGGACGCCCGCGCAGATTCGTGCGGGGATCGAGCGCGGCGAGTTTCAGCGCGTCGATCTGGACAAGGCTACGTTGTAATGGTGGCGAGCAGCGGCTGGCTTTTCTGGGCGCTGCTTTCGGCTGTGTTCGCCGCGGCTACGGCGCTGCTGGCGAAGGTGGGTGTGGCGGGGATCGACTCGAACCTTGCGACCGCGGTGCGGACGACGGTGGTGTTCGTCTTTGCATGGGCGATCGCGCTGAGCCTGGGGCATCATCATGCAATCGCCGATATCGGTCGGCGGAGCTGGATTTTTCTGGTGCTGTCGGGATTTGCTACGGGGCTTTCGTGGCTGTGCTACTTTCGCGCGCTACAGCTTGGGCCGGCGTCGAGCGTGGCGCCTGTGGACAAGCTGAGCGTGGTGATCGTGATCGTGTGTGCGTGGCTTTTTCTGGGGGAGAGCCTGACGCCGATGAAGGTCGCCGGGGGCTTGCTGATTACCGCCGGGGCGGTGCTGCTGGCGTTCGCGTAAGGACGACCGCGAGCCGTGATAGGCTTGGGCGGTTCTCCAAAATACACATCTGAAGGCGGAGTATTTCTCATGTGCGGAATTGTTGCATTCTTCTCGCGGCACGGTCCGATTTCCGAGCCGGCGCTGCAACGGTCCACTCAGAGTCTTTATCATCGCGGCCCGGATGGACAGCGGCACTGGATTTCGCCCGACCGCAGAGTCGCCCTTGGACATGCGCGGTTGAGCATTATCGACCTGGCCAGGGGGGACCAGCCGATCTCCAGCGAAGATCAACGCACCCACATCATAGTGAATGGTGAGTTCTATGGGTATGAAGCAATCCAGCTCGAACTGGAACGGTCGGGGCACCATCTTCGCACCCGGTCGGACAGTGAAATTGCGCTGCACCTTTACGAGGATTTCGGCGCCGAGTGCCTGCACCAACTGCGCGGCGAGTTTGCGTTTGTGCTCTGGGATGAACGCAATCGCACGATGTTCGCTGCACGCGACCGGTTCGGCATCAAGCCGCTGTTCTATGCGTTCCACGGCGAGACGCTGTATTTTGCCTCGGAAGTGAAGGCGCTTTTTGCCGCCGGAGTTCCCGCTCGATGGGATGCGGAGACCGTCTACCATGCGGCGGAAATGGGCCAGCATCAGACGCGGACTCTTTATGACGGAATTTTTCAGGTGCCTCCGGGGCACTATGTGGTGGTAACGGACAAACACTTCCAGATGAACCAATACTGGGATTTCAATTATCCGATGGCGAACAGCGGAGCGCCGCAGCGGAGTGACGCGGAGTACAGAGATGAGCTGCGCGAGGCGCTGGAGGAGGCAGTCCGTCTGCGGCTACGAGCGGATGTTCCGGTAGGCTGCTATCTGAGCGGCGGGCTGGATTCGTGCGCCGTTCTCGGGCTGGCGGCGAAGCATCATGCCGACCCGATTCGCGCTTTCACGCTGACGTTCGACCGCGCCGAATATGATGAGGAGAAAGAAGCGAAGGAAATGGCGGCGATGGTGGGCGCCGAGTTTTGCCCTATCCCGATTCGGCAGGACGATCTTGCAGACAATTTTGCGGCGGCGATTTTGCAGTCGGAGGCCCTCTGCATCAATGCGCACGGCGTGGCGAAGTACCTGCTGAGCAAGGCGGTGCGCGATGCCGGGTACAAGGTGGTGCTTACAGGTGAGGGGTCGGATGAGGTGCTTGGCGGATATCCGCACTTCCGCCGCGACATGCTGCTGTACAACCGCGAGGGCCAGGACCCGGACGAAGTGGCGAAGCTGCTTGGCGACCTGGAGAAAGGCAATCCTGTGTCGCGCGGTTTGTTGATGCCGCATGGAGCCGCCAAGCCGCTCGATAATCTGCAGCGGCAACTGGGGTTTGTTCCATCGTGGATTGAGACTTTCTCGGCACGGTCGGCCAAGATGCAGGAGTTGCTGGCGGCGGATTTTGTCGAGAGCTTTGGGCAGTCGCAGAGCTATCACGCGCTGCTGAACGGGCTCGATATCCGCGGACAGCTTACAGGCCGGGACGCGGTGCATCAATCGCTTTACCTATGGTCGAAGACGGCGCTGCCCAACTACATTCTGACCATCCTCGGCGATCGGATGGAGATGGCGCACTCGGTCGAAGGACGCGTGCCGTTTCTGGACCACCATGTTGTCGAAGTGATCCGCTCGCAGCCGGTGAGTCAGAAGATCCACGGCATGACGGAGAAATATGTGCTGCGAGAAGCGGTCCGCGACGTGATTACCGACACCGTCTACCGCAGGCAAAAGCATCCATTCTTGAGCCCACCTGCAACCCTGAATCCGAAAGAGAAACTGAGCGCGCTGGTACACGATACGTTGCGCGGTTCGGCGATGGCATCGATTCCCTTCTTCGATCAGAAGAAGGTGGTCGGGATGCTGGATAACCTGCATGCGATGGACGAAGGTTCGAGCGTGGCTGTGGACACGGTACTGATGCTGATGATGAGCGCGTGCGTGTTGCAGGAGGGATTCAGCCTGAGCGCTTAAGATGGGCGGCGTATACTGGTTGCAGTTCTTTGCAGCGCCCAACGCATAGTTGGTAGCCAGCTCCAAAATGGGGGCGTCACGGCTTCGACGGGATTGCTTGTGGCAGAGAGGCATGCCGGGGTGTGGACACCCGTAATCGCTCACAAAAACATAAGTGCCGAACCTCAATTCGCGCTTGCTGCTTAATAATTAAGTAGCCGATCGCTTCCCCTTCGCCTACGGGGGGATACCGATCGTCGCACAGTAGGCTGGCCCAAGGAGTTCCGTCTGGACGCCGAGGGCGAGATCAATCAGGCTGGTCGGTTTCGCGTCTTCGCCCGTTCTGAGCGACGCTGACGAGACAAATCGGAACGCGGAAAAGCATGAATGCTCTCTGTTGGAAGTTTTTTTCGGACGCGGGTTCGACTCCCGCCGCCTCCACCATATCTAAAGTCATTTACCGTGAAGAACTTACGAAACACACTCTAAGTTTTTGTACAGTGTTTGTACCGTAACTTCAGGCGAGCAATCGAGAGATTGTTCGGCTGGAGGCGCTTTATGTTGTCTGTTTATACCCGCCACTCGGCCGATTGTCCCCGCTCTGACGACGGAGCCTGGAAGCGACGCAAATGCCCCAGGTGGGTATGGGGCACGCTCAACGACGAATTTATTCGCCGGAGCGCAAAAACCAGAAGCTGGGAGCACGCCGAGGAGTTCCGTCGCAGTGGTGAGCGACAAGCACAGGCAGCCTCATCGGCATCGTATGCGATCGTACCGGCGCAACACCTGTAACCCACTCTATCTACACCTTGTTAGGGGATGATTCGCTCAACGAAGAGGTGTTGGTTGCCCCCCAGGGAACCACCGGCTATGAAAATAAAGGGGATATTGTCTTTTCCACAGTTTTCCCCAAACCCTTCCCCACACGCGAAATAAGGATGTGTATCCCGATTTGCTGCACACTTCGTCGCACTTCCCAGGACCGCTTTAGTTCACCTATCCGCGAGGTCATGCTTGCGTCGGTTCGGCCGTGGGATTGAGCCGCGCCTAGCGCCCGATAGGAACCAGAGACCCCGTCGCGGGCCTACAGTGTGGCTTCTAATGGAAGCGGGCGCAATGTC
>Ga0207933_1000729_pt1 | contig 29066 bp, 34 predicted proteins | sample NGESurdeep092012_4_FD_184488 | JGI IMG/M metagenome (GOLD analysis project Ga0207933, IMG submission 184488) | Arctic peat soil microbial communities from Barrow, Alaska - NGEE Surface sample F53-3 deep-092012 (SPAdes) | ecosystem: Environmental > Terrestrial > Soil > Wetlands > Peat ... | reverse complement strand
CCTCGCCGATGATTCCCAGTTTGCGTTCAATCGCCGAGCGCAACAGATCGTCGGCCTGATAGTCGGAAAAAGTTTTGCCCGCCGCAAACCGGCCGGCGGCGGCGCAGCAATCGGCGATGTCCCGCAGCCGTTTTTGCGCTTCAATTTTCATAGACGACCTGGCGGCTGGCCTCCACGGTGGCGCGAAAATACGGGTTGCGAATCATCCGCTCGGTGAGCAAGTCCACTTTGCGTCCCAGCAACTGCTCTAGCGCGTCGGCGAAATCCAGAAAAGCGTCGGCGTAGCCCGCGTAGCCAGTGCGGCGAAATTGCACGATGAAATCCAAGTCGCTCTGGTCGGGCTGAAAATCACTGCGAGCCGCCGAACCAAACAAATCCAGCCGCCGAACTTCGTGCTGGCGGCACAAGTCGGCGATGTCCGGCTTCTTTTGTTCGATAAGCGCAATCACGATTCAACTGTATCACAAATGAAGGTTATGGTGCAACTGGCGGCTACAACTGCAAATTCAATTCGTCAACGCCGCGTCCCAATCTTTCCACACCGGCTCGTAACCGAGTTTGCGGATCAATTCCGCCACTTCGCCCGGCGAGCGGTCGTCGGCAATCTCAAACTGGCCGGTCGCGTTCGTCGCATTGCCGTTCGTCGCCGCCCATTCGCTCGCGCCGGACGCGAGTTCCACAATCCGTCCGCGCTCGGTGTGATGGATTTTTTCCTTGCCCGCGCCGGTGTAACCGCCCGGTTCGGTGTGGCTGCCTGCGCTCATCAGTGTGATGCCGAGCGGAATCAGCCCGTCGCGCAGCCGCGCCGGTTCGCGCGTCGAGAGCACAAGGCCGGCGTCGGGAAACATCAGCCGGAATGCGCACACGATCTGCACCAGTTCGCGGTCGGCCAGATGCGTGAGCGGCTGGAATTCGCCCGCGCACGGACGCAGACGCGGCAGAGAAATCGTGACCTGCGCCTTCCAGCAATGACGCAGCAAAAAATCCGCGTGCGCCGCGACACAAATCGCCTCGTAACGCCAGTCCGCCAGACCGAACAGCGCGCCGATTCCCAAGCGTCGAAATCCGGCGGCGTAGGCGCGTTCGGTGGTTTCGAGCCGCCAGTCGAAATTTTTCTTCGGCCCGGCGGTGTGCATCGTGTCGTAAATGCTACGGTCGTAAGTTTCCTGATAAACAACGAGTCCGTCCGCGCCCGCCGCGACGATTGGTTTGTATTCGTCCGTTTCCATCGGCCCGACTTCGAGCGACACGCTGGGAATTTCCGCGTGCAACGCGGCGACGCAATCGCGCAGATAATTGTTGGAGACAAATTTCGGATGCTCGCCCGCGACGAGCAGGATGTTGCGGAAACCTTGCTGCTTCAGTTCACGCGCCTCGCGCAAAACTTCCTCGATGGAAAGCGTCACGCGCAAAATCGCATTGTCGCGCGAGAAGCCGCAGTAGGAACAATTGTTGATGCACTCGTTGGAAACGTAAAGCGGCGCGAACAGCCGGATGACTTTGCCGAACCGCTGCTGCGTCAATTGCTGCGAGCGAACGGAAAGTGTCTCCAACATTTCACCAGCGGCAGGAGAAATCAGATTTGCAAAATCGTTCAGCGACAATTTTGCCTTCGCCAGACTTTCACGGACGGAATTTGCATTCGCGTCCAGCGAACGTTTCACGAGCGATGACAGCGGCAACGAATTAAATTCAACGACAAAACTCACGGAAACAGTTTAATCAAAATCTGCGCGAAGTCGAGAAGTGCAAACCAAGGAAGCGATTTGATTTTGGTGGGGCGAGCGTCCTCGCGAGCCGCTTTTATTTGCGACAGCTCGCGGGGACGCTCGCCCCACCAAATTTTTAATGATGCGGCGGCTTGGGATTGTTGGCCTTGATGCGCTCCAATTCAATCGTCTCCATCGCGGACGACTGGCGCTGGACTTCCTTTTTCAAACGCTCAAGCAATTTGTCCTGCGCGGTCACCACGTCGTTCAACTGTTCCACCTGATGTTCGAGATGCGCGACGTGCGATTCAATTTTGCCGAGGCGTGAAGAAATGTCGTCCGTCATGCGGATAATCTGCCGTGAAGCGCGATGCTTACAAAGCCATTTCGTCTCACCATTCCGGCGTTTCATACGCGCCGAGGTCGGGCGCGGAACCGGTGAACGCGCCGCCGGTCGCCACGCCTTTGTTGACGAGGCGTCCGGTCGGGACAGGACGAAGAAAGGGCAGTTCCGGCAGTCCGCCGTCATCGCGGCGCGGGCCGGTCGCCAGGGAATAATCCACGCTCAAAAAATCGTTGCTCGTCACGCCGGGCGAAACGACCTGCCAACTGTTGTTGGTCAGCAACGAACCGCTGGTGAACGAGTCACTGCCTTTGGCGGCGAAGGAAATATTGTTGCGGATGATGTGCGGCGTGATGTTGGTGCCGTGTTTCAAGGCAAAATTCACGCCCACGTTGGCCCACGCGGTGTTGTTGTCAATCGTCTGGCCGGCGATGTTGTTGTTCTGATCCACGCCGTTCGCAGCGTTGCCGAAGGCGAGGCAGCGCACCAGCTTGTGCGGCGTGCCGACGTAGTTGCCGCCGAGCTTGAAACCGTTGCCATTTCCCTCCCACGCGGTGTCGCCAAAAATATTTGTGCCCTGCCGGAACGCCCAGCAGTTGGTGATGACAACGGTGTTGGTGCCCATCCACAAATCCCAGCCGTCATCGGCGTTTTCCCACGAGCGGCAGCCGCTGAAAACATTTCCCGGCCCAAAAATCCATTTGGCGGAAAAACCGTCGGCGTTCTGGCCATGCGTCGGCGCGTCATAATTGCGGTAGGAATCGCAATTCAAAATCAGGTTGTAACTTGTGTTCGTGTCGCCGGTGATGTGGATGCCCGTGTTGCGGGAACCATGCACGACGCACCGCTCCACAATGTTGGACGCGCCGCTGATGTTGATGCCGTTGTGGCCGGCGTTGGTGGTTTCCAGTCCGTAAATCCACCAGCAATCACCGCTGATGGAAATGCCATCAGTGCCCGTCGCCTCGCCGGAAAAATCAAACGCCACATTCTCGCCGGGATAAGGCCGGATGCGGATGGGTTGTGCTGGCGAGCCATTTCGTGAAAGTGAAATTTTGCTCGACGATTTGTAAATGCCGCCGCGCAAATAAATCAAATTGCCCGCGCTGGCGAGACCGGCCGCTTTGCCCAGCGTGGCGAACGGCGTGTTGGTGGACGTGCCGTTGTTGCTGTCGCTGCCGTTGGTCGCCACGAAATATTTTGCGGCTTCCGCGCCCGCCTCAACCAATTGCACCGAAGCGCGGGTGAACCAGACATTTGTTCCCGGCAATCGCGTGGTGAAATTTTCGCGGACGGAACCGACCGGATCGGACGGTTGCGAATTCGTGGTCACGCGCAGCCACCACGGATGGAAAAAATTGGTTCCTGTCAGCTTCGCCGAAATCATAAGGTCAATCTGCACGCCCGGCTGACGGCCTGCGCGCTCCAGGATTTCGACGGAAAAAATCCCATTGGTTCCATTGGCCGATCCGAAAACAGGATTGATCGCGCCGCTGATTCCGCCCGCCGCCCGCGGATCCGTGCCGAAAGCGAATTCCACAAGGTTGGGTTCGCCGTCGCCGTCGGGATCGTTCGTCAATCCGGCTTGCGCGGGAATGTCGCTGAAATGCGCCGCCGCCCAGTCGTCATAGAACTGCGAACCAAATGCCGGAACCGCGCCGGACAAGCACACGGCCAGCGCAAGCGAATTGAGTCGCGGATAAAACGGGGTCATTGCGCAATAGCATACATCATTGGATGAGAAAACCAATTTGAACTTTTTGCCAATGACCTTTGGATTTGCGCACCGGGCGCGAATTGGGAACACTCGGCGCGCACAGAAATTTCATGCCACGCAAAACTTCAGCCAAAAAAATCTCGCCGCCAAGCGTGATGATCCTCGGCGTCGGCTCGTTCGCGCACAGCCTCGGGCAGACGCTCGCGGACGCGGGCGCAAACGTCTCGACGTATCTCACGCGCAATTACGGCCACTTTTCGCCTTCGCTCGTTGGAAAAACTTTTTCGCGCGACGCGTTCCCAAGTCCGGTGCCGTTGATTCACGAAAAGAAAATTGAGGTCGTCATTCCGCAATCCATTGACTGGGCGACTCAACCGTGGGCAAAAGATTTGATAAAGTCTGGCGTTGGAATTTTTTCGCCGACCGGCGAAGCGATGCGGATTGAACGCGAACGCGATTTCGCGCGCGAGCTTTGCGCGAAGTTCAAAATCCCATTTCCAAAATCATTCGTCGCGTCGAACCGCATCGAAGCCGAAAAAATTCTCGCCAAAAATCCGCAGCCGTTCGTCATCAAAAACCCCCTCTGCTCGCCGACGAGCCCGATCCACACGATTTTATGCGAGACGGTCGCCGACACGCGCGCTTGGCTGCGGCACGTCAATTATGCCGAGGGCGTTTTCTTGCAGGAATATCTTGGCCGCGCGGAAGCCGGGCACATCGCGCTCGTCAGCGGTGGCGAAATTCATTCACTCGTCACGAATCAGGAATACAAATACGCCTTCAACGGCAACATGGGCATCGTCGCCGGCGCGCCGCTTGGTGGAATTGTGGAACGCGATGAGAAAGACAAATACGGACTGGCGCGGGAATTATTGCATCCACTGCTCCCGTGGTTTCGGAAAGTGAATTATCACGGCCCGATTCAAGTGACGGCCATAAAAGTGGGACAGGCTTCCAGCCCGTCCATGGAATCAAAAACAGAAGCAAACGAAGAAAACAAAGAATCTTCGTTGTCTTCGTTATCTTCTGTAAAAAAATTTGAGACAGGCAAGATGCCTGTCCCACGCTGGCACGTCATCGAATATAACATCCGCATCGGCGTCACGTCCGGCCCGATGATTTTGCGGATGCTGAAAAATCCGGCGGAAATTGTTTTACGAACCGCGCGGAATGAAAAATTAAAATTGTCGTTCAACGACAAATTGAATTTCGGCTGTTCACTCACACTGGCGGGCTACGGCTATCCGTTCACGCAAGTGCGCGGGCCGCAGTTGCCGCTGGAAGTGAACGGCCAATTCGACTGCGACGTGTGGTGGAACGAAGTCGCACGCGGCGCGGATGGCAATTTGGTTTCCACCGGCCATCGCATCGCCGACGTGATCGCGCTCGCGCCAAAACTGGACGTGGCGATTGCGAAAGCCTACGCGAACATCCGTAAAATCCGCGTCGTCGGCAGTTATTTCCGCACGGATGTCGGGCAAAGTCTGTGGCCGCCGGGAAATGTTTGACACGAAATTCACGAATTTTCACGAATCACTTTTCTATTCGCATCAATTCGTTAAATTCGCGTCTCGATTTTTTCTTTGTTCGTGTTAAACAAATTTTAACATTTGATGAATTTGAGTTCCGAAAATTTTCCGGCGCGACCGGCGTGGACCGAGATTGATCTCGGCGAGCTGCGCCGCAACTTGCAACTCATCCGCGGCGATCTGCCAAAGAACGTCCGCCTGCTCGCCGTCGTGAAGGACGAGGCTTACGGCCACGGCGCGTTCGATGTGGCGCGCGTGGCGCTTGAGGAAGGCGCGTGGGGCTTCGGCTTGAGCACACTCGAAGAGGCGATGAGCTTGCGCGATGCCGGCATCAAGGCGCCGTTGCTGCTGCTCGGCGAACGGCAGGAGGCCGAACTCGAATGGTGCGTGGCGCATGATTTGACGGTTTGCGTGAACGAAATCCACAACGTCCGTGCGCTCGCAAAAATCGCGGCGAAGTTCGGCAAACAAGTTCCGGTCCACGTCAAAATTCATACCGGCATGAGCCGTTACGGTGTGCGTTGGGACGAAGCGTTGCCGCTCATCGAAAAAATTGTCGCGGAAAAGTCGCTGTCGCTCGAAGGCGTGATGACGCATTTCTCGCAATCGGATGAAACGGAAAAAACTTTTGCCAATCTCCAGTTCGCGCGCTTCAACGAAGTCTTACGTGCGCTGGAACAAAGAAAAATTTCCGTGAAGTTGCGCCACACCTGCAACAGCGGCGGCTTTCTCGATCTGCCGCACGCGCATCTGGACATGGTGCGCGTGGGCATTTTGCTTTACGGCGTTTTCCCGTCGCTGGTCTGCCGGAAAATTCCCGGCATCGAACCGGTGATGTCGGTGAAGGCGAAAATCGCGGCGATCCAAAAATTAAAACCCGGCGAAGTCGTCGGCTACGGAATGCGTTACACGGCGGCGAGCGAGCGGCGCATCGCGATTTTGCCGATTGGTTACGGCGACGGTTTTCCGCGCGTGCGCAACGAAGGCTGCGCGCTCATTCACGGCCGTCGCGCGCCGCTGCTCGGCGGCATCGCGATGGACGCGCTGATGGTGGACATCACGGATATTCCGCAGGCGCAAATGTGGGACGAAGCGGTCATCATGGGCCGGCAAGGCGGCGAAGAGATCACCGCGCGCGACATCGCGAAGCTGAAAAATTCCGTGACCTACGACGTGCTGACAAGCTGGCGGTTGCGGCTGCGCAGAAAAAATGTGAATGGTGAACAAAAAGCCGCTCGCTAATTTGAAGCGGCAGAGCTACGCTGAATTCATGGTTGAACGAGCCAAAATAAAAAGCTTCTGCAATGCGGTGGCGAAGCAATTTCGCCCGCGCAAAATTATTTTATTTGGTTCGTATGCCTACGGCAAGCCCACGGAAGATTCCGACGTGGATTTGCTGGTCGTGATGAACCGCACGCGTTATCGCGGCGAACGGATGTCGGTGCGCATCCGGCACGCGGTGGATCGTAATTTTCCAATGGACTTGCTGGTGCGGACGCCTGCGGATGTAACCAAACGATTGCGCTGGGGCGATTGTTTCATCCGTGAGATCGTGGAAAAAGGCAAGGTCATGTATGAAGCTGCTGACGCTTGAATGGGTTGAAAAGACCGAGAACGATTTCAAGGTGGCCACGCAAATTTTGCGACGGCGCAAGGAAATTGTCCCCGACGCGGCGTGTTTTTTCTGCCAGCAATGCGTTGAAAAATATCTTAAAGCAAGGTTGGTGGAATCGGGCATTCCATTTCCCCGCAGCCATGATTTGCTGCAACTTCTCAAGCTCTGCACGCAAGTCGAGCCTTTGTGGTCGGCTTACGCAAACATCGTGGATGCCATGACGGATTTTGCGGTGGACTTTCGTTATCCCGGACACTCGGCGACATTGCGCCAGGCAAAACTTGCCTTGAAACATTGCCGCTCATTGCGCGCGGAAGTGCGACGCAGTCTGGGATTGAAAGTTTGAATGAAACTCCTTTTCTCCGAACAAAATTCCGATTACGAAAACTACCAGTTTCCGTATGCGGTCTGGGCGTTTCCCGAAACAGGTGAGACGCCGGCGGACATTTTTAACGCGGGCTTCCTGCCATCGTCGCGCAATCTGGACCGGTTTTATCTATGCCGGCAGGTGCGCGTGAATCTCGCGAAATTCAAGCCGTCGTCCGAGAACCGCCGGATTTTGCGCAAGGGCGCGGGGATTGACGTGAAGCTCGTGCCGCGTGACAAGTTCGATTACACGCCGGAACGCCGCCAGTTTTTCAAGACCTACGCCGACATCAAGTTCGGCAAGGACGTGATGACCTTCGAGCGGCTCGACGCGCTTTTTAATTCGCCGATTATTTCACATCTGCTTGTCTTCACGGATTTGGAAATGGAAAAAGAAATCGGCGTCGCCACAATTTATCTCGAGGGCAAGTCGCTCGCGTTTTACTACTACGCGTTTTACGACCTGAATTATTACGCGCGCAACCTCGGCATGTTCATGATGACCTCGGCGGTGGCGCTGTTCGCCGAGCGCAGTTGCAAAAATCTTTACCTCGGCACCTGCTATTCGGACAACGCGCTCTACAAGACGCAGTTCGCCGGCGCGGAATTTTTCAACGGCTTCCGCTGGTCGGACGATCTGGACGAACTGAAATTCATCATCCAGCGCGACAAAAAGGATTTGTCCCAGCACCTGCTCGAAACGGAGGAATTCCGCGAAAAGTTTTACGGCGGCGATCTGGAAAAAATGACGGACGCGGGCGAGTTCCGGGTGAAGGTGAAATAAAATCACTTCGTGCGTCTGCGCCATTCGCGGCTGATGCCCCGATGGATTGCGGAAATCAAAACTTGATCCGCACCCCACTTCTGATCAATTGATCATGCGTGCCGAATAAGAAAACCACGCGCAAACCAATCCCGCTTTATCGCCAGAAACCGCCGAAAAAATCCAACGGCGATTTTGTCCATGCCGAAATAATCCCTACGTCGCACTTTGCGCTCCGCGAAGATGGAACGATTGCCGTTGAACGACGCGATGAAAAACGCGCGCCGACTTTGGAATTCCGCGATGACGAACGGCAATTGTGGATTTACCACGGCAACTCGCTGGAACTTCTCGACGCCATCGCCGCGAAATATCCTGAAGGACGATTCGACGCAATTTTTGCTGACCCGCCGTATTTTCTTTCCAACGGCGGCATTACTTGTCACGCCGGAAAAATGGTGAAAGTGGACAAGGGCGATTGGGACAAATCTCAAGGCGCGAAAGAAAACCACAACTTCAATCTTGAATGGCTTAAACGCTGCCAGAAAGTTTTGAAACCAAATGGCACGATTTGGATTACCGGCACGCATCACGTCATTTTTAGTATCGGCTACGCAATGCAGGAACTCGGCTTCAAAATCCTCAACGACATTGCGTGGGAAAAACCGAACCCTCCGCCAAATTTAAGCTGCCGTTATTTCACGCACTCGACTGAAACAATTTTGTGGGCAGCTAAAAATGAAAAGTCCAAGCACGTTTTCAATTATCAGGAAATGCGAAAAGTCACTGGCAAGCAGATGAAAACTGTTTGGCGCGAAAAAGAATTTCCGATTGGCGAAGAAGAAATGCCGCTCATTTGGACTTTGCCCGCGCCGAGCAACGGCGAAAAAAGTTTTGGCAAACATCCGACACAAAAACCTGTGGCGTTAATTGAACGCTGTGTGCTGGCTTCGACGAACGAAGGTGATTTGATTCTCGATCCTTTTCTCGGTGGCGGCACAACAGCCATTGCAGCGTTCAGAGCAAAACGCGGCTGCGTTGGAATTGAATTGGACGAAGCGCACGCAAAACTTGCGAAGAAACGCATCGAAGAAGAAATCAAAACGCCCAAAGATTTATTTCACTGAATTATGGAACGCGAAGAAGCATATAAAAGATTGAAAATGTTGGAAGGGATTGATCTTCGCCCGCTCGCGGACAAACACAAAGTAACCGTTTGGCTGAATGAAAAATTAAACAAAGGTTGGACGGGTCATGTCATCGAGCGTTATTTGGAATTGCCGATCAATTCTTCGCAGTCGCCAAACTTTGGTTCGTGGGAATTGAAAATGGTTTCGCTCAAAAAATTGAAGTCCGGCGTTGTCGCAATTAAAGAAACGATGGCGATTACAATGATTGATCCGGTGAATGTTCTCGCAAAGCCGTTTGAAGAAAGTCATCTGCTGGCAAAATTACGAAAGGCAATCGTGTGCGCGCGTTTGTTTGAAGGCCGCCAAGAATTACGTTCGTGTCTGGTCAAAGTGGCAACATTTGATTTGGGCAATGAAGAAATCTATGAGCAAATAAAAGCCGATTACGAACTTGTCCGCAAAACAATCAAAACGAAAGGTTTTGAAGCGTTGACTGGAAAAATGGGCGTCTTGGTTCAGCCGCGAACCAAAGGCGCGGGTCACGGCAGCACGAGCCGGGCGTTTTACGCGCGAAAAGCTTTGGTCAGCAAAATTCTTGGAATGGAAATTAAGGAGACTGTTTAATTGCAGCCGGCAAATTTTTTAAGTCGCGGAAATTCTAAACGTAAATCACGCCACGCCAATTTGTCAGCCTGCAAATCTGTTTTGGTTTGTTCGCGATAAAAGCAAAACGCAAATTCCCAAGCGTGGTTTTCTTTGGGAGTCAATTTGGCAATTCGCTTTTGCATTTTCATGGGTTGAATAGATCAAAATTGAATTTGTCCGTCAACTTTTATTCGAGGCTGAATTCCGTGCGACGATTTCCATCAAGCCTTATCGCGCGGCTTTCGGTTTGACGGCGCGGCGCGGTTGCGTTATCCACTAATCATGCCGAAGAAGGGCGAACCACGTCTGGACACCTGCTGGCGCAAGTCGCGCATCGCCGCGCGGATTTTGCTGCGCGAGGAGGCGGGCAGGCTCACGCCCCGCGACGTCGCGCTGGGCCGCAAGTTCGCGGCGGATTACGAAGTGCTGCCAAGATTGATTGACCAAGCGGTTCATGGAATACGCGGAAAAAAATTTAGACTGGAACGGGAACGCCGGGCAAAGGCTTGATGAGCTGGCCCGCGCGCTGCCGCGTTCGCCGCGCCTCGAACTCACCGTTTTCGGCTCCGCGCCGCTGCAATTGCTCGTCGAGCGGACTTTCTTAAGCGAGGACATTGACATTTCCCCGACGGAAGACGCTTATGATTTGGTGGCAAAAATCGTCACGCGGCGGATTTCGTGCAGGAATTTTTCGCCCACGCCGTCGCCGATGAAATTCATGAATTTTTTCATCTGGCAGTCTGTTTCCGTTTGAGCCTTTTCTCGCTAATGACTACGATGCGCGCAATGTTTCACGCTCAATTCATGCGCCTCGCCCTTCGCCTTGCCCAACGCGGCTGCGGCGCGACTTCGCCGAATCCGATGGTCGGCGTGGTGCTGGTCAAAGGCGGCAAAGTCATCGGACGCGGCTGGCATCGGCGCGCGGGTTTGCCGCACGCGGAAATCGAAGCGTTGCTCGACGCAAAAAAAAACAATTTCAATCCGCGCGGCGCGACCCTTTACGTCACGCTCGAACCGTGCTGCACGCATGGCCGCACGCCGCCATGCACGGAAAAAATTATTTCCGCCGGCATAAAAAAAATTGTCGTTGGTGCGACCGACCCGAATCCAAAACACGCGGGCAAAGGTTTTGAAATTTTGCGGCGAGCGGGAATTGAAGTCGTTCATGGAGTTTTGAACGACGAATGCACCAAGCTAAATGAAACTTTCAATCATTGGATTGTTCAGCGCACGCCGTGGGTCACGGTCAAAGCCGCGATGACTTTGGACGGGAAAATTGCCACGGCGAGCGGCGAATCGAAATGGATCACGGGCGAAAAGGCGCGCGCGCTGGGAATGAAATTGCGGCAATGCGCGGATGCGATTTTGGTCGGCGTGAATACGATTTTGGCAGACAATCCGTCGCTGACGATTAGGCGAGTCCAAAGTCCAACGTCCAAAGTCCAAAATGAAAAAAAACTTCGTCGGATTATTTTGGATTCAATGGCGCGAACGCCGTTGAACGCAAAAGTTATCAGCGATGAATTTGCAAAATTAACGACCATTGTGGTTTCAAAAAACGCGCCAAAAAGGCGAATCGAAACGTTGGCGAAAAAGGCGAAAATAATCGTCGCGCCGACAAAGAATTCAAAATTGAATTTGAAATGGATTTTGAAAAAACTCGGTTCGGAAAATGTCACCAATCTTTTGGTCGAAGGTGGCGGCGAGGTGAACGCTTCATTTTTGCTGGGCGGTTTTGCCCACCGGGTCGCCTTTTTTTACGCGCCAAAAATTTTGGGCGGGCGCGAGGCGCGCAAAGCGGTCGGCGGCGCAGGCGTGAAAAATCTGGCGGAGGCGATCCAGCTGCGCGAAGTGGAATGGAAAAAAATCGGCGATGATTTGATGATGACGGCCAGCGTGGTTGCACGTTAAAAGTTGAAGGTTGCGGGTTGGAAAAACTTGCAACTTTTAACTTTTAACCTTCAACATAGTTTAATGTTCACGGGAATTATCGAAGAAATGGGCGCGGTCGAAAAAATCGAGCGCGGCGCGAAATCCATTTTGTTGACCGTTCGCGCAAAAAATTCCGCGCGCGGTTTGAAGGTCGGCGGCAGCGTAGCCGTGAACGGCTGCTGTTTGACGGCGACAAAAATTGCGGCGCGCGGGAAATTCAAATTCATTCAATTCGATTTGCTCGCTGAAACGTGGACGCGGACAAATTTTCAATTTCTCAAAATCGGTTCGCCGGTGAATTTGGAACGGCCTTTGCGCGCGGGCGGCGAATTGGGCGGCCATTTTGTGACGGGACACATTGACGGCGCCGGGAAAATTTTGCGCCGGGAAAAATCGGGCGCGGATTTGGTTTTGGAAATTTCCGCGCCGGAAAATATTTTGCGTTACGTCATTGAAAAAGGCTCGATTGCGATTGACGGAATCAGTTTGACGGTCGCCGGCGCGGGCAAAAAAAGTTTTTGCGTCTGGATCATTCCGCACACTTTGAAAGTGACGACTTTGGGCCGAAGAAAAATCGGCGATGCGGTGAATTTGGAGGCGGATTTGCTGGGCAAATATATCGAAAAGTTTCTCGCGAAACGTTGAAGGTTGATTTGCGGGCTGGCCGGATTGGTTGCGTGAATTTCCGCGCCGCCTTGGAATAGTTATTTCTTAAATTTTTTTGAATCTTTCTCATTGCCACATTTTTGGACAGCTGCTTTGAAAATGGGACAATCGTGAGTTAAATGACGCACGAAATTGATTTTAACCGCATAAAGTTTGTTTCGTTCTGCAAAATTCCACTTCGGAATTAAAAATGCTTGGCCAAGGAGACCGGGCGCAAACACGCCCGAAAACAAAACTATTATGATACGATTGGCGTCCGCATTCTGGCATGGCGGATTGAAAAATGGCCTGGGCACGATCTCGACGGAAAGCGGCGCTTTGAAACAGGCGTTGTTTTCCTTCGGCGGTCGTTTTGAGGGTCAGTCGGGCGTCAATCCCGAAGAGTTGCTCGCGGCGGCGCACGCGGCGTGTTTTTCCATGGCGCTGGTCAATGAATTAGGCAAAGCGGGTTTGACCTCGGAAAATATCCGGACGGCGGCGGCACTCAAACTGGAAGAATCAGAAAATGGCTGGACGATCACGCACATTCATTTGGATGTGACCGTGAAACTTCCAAAGGCAAAGAAGGCCCCGTTCGAGGCGGCGGCCACGGCGGCGAAGGATAATTGCCCGATTTCGCGTTTGCTCAACACGAAGATCACGCTGGACGCAAAATTGGAAATCGGGGATGAACCGGAAAAAATCCGGCAGCCGGAATTAATCCCCTTGACCAGACCGTTGGTTCCGCAACCGGAAGAAGCAGAGCTTGAATCGCCGGCTTGAAAAGCGATTGCGGGAATTTTCACATCATCAGGCTTGCTCTTGTTTCGGGTTTGGCGATGCTTTCACCCTATCAAATTCAATTTCCAAAACTTTTTAACGGCGCGTGACGAAATGTTTTATGAATCCTTATCGTCAATTTATTTCTGAATTTTTCGTTTTCATTTTTGCGTTCATTTTCTCCTTTGGCGTGTTCGCGCGCGAAAACACGCTGCTGGATTCGGATTGGAAATTTCAATTGGGCGAAAGCACCAACGCAGAAGCGGTGAATTTCAATGACACCAACTGGCAAACGGTTTCGATTCCGCACAATTGGGGCTGGGAAAACGCGCAGCAGGGAAAAGATTTTTATCGCGGGCCGGGCTGGTATCGGCGTGGATTGAACATCGTGCCGGAAACTGGGAAAAGATATTTTCTGCGGTTCGAGGCGGCAAGTTTGGTGGCGGATGTTTATTTGAATGGAAAATTTCTCGGCGAGCATCGCGGCGGCTTTGGCGCATTCTGTTTTGAAATCACGACCAATCTGTCCGCGAACGGCACAAACGCGCTGGCAGTGCGCGTCAGCAATGCGTGGCAGCCGGACATCGCGCCGTTGAGCGGCGATTTTTCGGTTTATGGCGGGTTGTATCGCCCGGTGCATCTGATCGTGACGGGCGAGGAAAATTTCACGCCGGTGGACCACGGTTCGCCCGGCGTCGCGTGGTTGCAAACGAGCGTCAACGAAATTCAAGCAGTGCTGGACGTGACAGCGCAAATCTCCAACGGCACAAAGCAAAAGCGATCGTTGACACTCATTGCCTATTTGTTGGACGCGAACGGGCATATCGTCGTCAGCAACAAAGAATCAATCATCCTCGCGCCGGACGTGACGGCTCCGTATTGGCTGCATGTTGCCATGCCGCACCCGCATTTGTGGAACGGACGCAAAGATCCGTATCTTTACAAGGCAGTTGTTGAATTGCGTTCGGCAGATGAGGTTGTGGATTCGGTTGGGCAGCAAATTGGCTTGCGCTATTATTCGGTTGACCCGGACAAGGGATTTTTTTTGAACGGCCAGCCGTATCATTTGCACGGCGTGGATAAACATCAGGATTGGCAGGACAAAGGCTGGGCGGTTTCCGAAGCCGATTTGGACGAGGACATTTCGCTCATCAAGGAAATGGGCTGCACGGTGGTCCGCTGCGCGCATTACCAGCACAGCGATTATTTTTACAGCCTGTGCGACAAGGCGGGAATTTTGGTCTGGGCGGAAATTCCGCAAGTAAATGAAATCAATCCATCGGAACAATTTGAAGAAACCTCGCGCAACCAGTTGCTCGATCTCATCCGGCAAAATGTGAATCACCCTTCGATTTTTGTCTGGAGCCTGTTCAATGAACTCTGGCCCGGCCGGCCTGACCCGCATCGCGAATTGCAGGATTTGAAAATCATCGCGAACGGCGAAGATCCGACGCGTCCCACCATTGCTGCGACAAGCAATAATGGCCTGCCGCAAATGAATAAAATTCCCGATCTGCTCGGCTGGAATATTTATCCGGGCTGGTATTCAAGTTGGGGAACGAAGGACGATTTTGGCGCGGCGCTCGATGAGCGCCGCGCAGACAGCCGGCGCGGCGGATTTTGCGTGAGCGAATATGGCGCGGGCGCGAACGTGACGCAACACGAGCAAGATCCGAAACAACCGAAGACCGACGGCCAATGGCATCCCGAAGAATGGCAGGCCATCGTCCATGAATCGGCCTGGGCCGCGATGAAGGAACGTCCGTTCGTTTGGGGGACGTTTGTATGGTGCATGTTTGACTTCGCCGTCAGCACGCGCCATGAAGGCGGCATTCCCGGACGCAACGACAAGGGCCTCGTGACTTACGACCGCAAAATCAAAAAGGACGCTTTTTATTTTTACAAGGCCAACTGGTCGGACGAATCAGTGCTTTACATCACCAGCCGCCGTTTCACCGAACGGACGAACGCGGTGACGGACGTAAAAATTTATTCCAACGCGAAAAAAGTGGAATTGCTGATGAACGGAATTTCACAGGGCGAAAACAGCGGCGGGACAAACTGTGTTTTTATTTGGAAGGGCGTGAAATTGTCGTCTGGAGAAAATCATGTTGAAGCCCGCGCGGAACGTGACGGGAAAAATTTGAGCGACAGTTGCGTCTGGATGTTGGGCGATGCCAACGGCAAAAACTGATGCACTGGATTCAGCCGATGGCACTGCGAATCGCGGCGAATAAATTTTTCCCGGCTTCCGGCTCGACGGGCTTGCTGTCTTTGCCATCGGGCTCTTCAACCAGTTCCGGCGGCAATTCTTTGAGAAACCGCGACGGATGGCACGGCATCAACTGGCCGTATTTTTTTCGCGCCGCGCAATGGCTGATCGTCAGCAATTGCATCGCGCGCGTCACGCCGACATAAAACAATCTGCGCTCCTCGTCGAGCGTTCCTTCCGTCGTCGAGCGCGTGTGCGGCAGCAAACCCTCTTCCAAGCCGACGATATAAACGCGCGGAAATTCCAAACCTTTACAACTGTGCATCGTGATGAGCGTCACAGCATCGCCGGAATTTTCCTTTTCCTCCTCGCGCTCCGAATCGAGCGTGATGTCTTCCAAAAAAGTTTGCAACCGGTCGGCCAGCGGCGCGGTCGAGCCGCCAAAATTATCGAGCGTCGCCATCAATTCGCGCAAATTGCGAATGCGATTTTCGCCGGCTTCGGGTTTTTTTTCCGAACGGCGCAGTTCATTGAAATAACCGATTTCGTCCAGAAATTTTTCGCTCCAAAGTTGCAACGGACGCGGCGAAGAAATTTCCTGCTGCAATTGCGCGCGCGTTTGCTCAATAAATTCGACAAACGCTTCAATGCTTTTGCGCGCGGGCGTTTGAAACGTCATTTGCACCGCCGGATTTTTCATCGCGGCGAAAACCGAACCTTTGCGCTCGTGACTCGCGCCGAGCAACCGTTCCATCGTCACGTCACTCAAACCGCGCGCCGGAACATTGGCGATTCGCAAAAGGCTCACGTCGTCGTGCGGATTGATGAACATTTTCAAATACGCGATGAAATCTTTGACTTCGCGCCGGTCAAAAAAACTTTGGCCGCCGATCAAATGATAACGCACATTCGCCTGGCGCAACGCGGTTTCGAGCGGGCGCGATTGCAAATTCGTGCGAAACAAAATCGCGTTGTCCGACCACGGCGCGCGCCGCGCCAGCCGCGCAAATTCAATTTGTTCGACGATGTTGCGCGCTTCGTCTTCGTCGTTGTTGTAAGCGCGCAAAATAATTTTATCGCCGTGGCCTTTGCTCGACCAAAGTTGTTTTGGACGGCGGCGCGCGTTGTTTTTGATGATCGCGTTGGCGGCATTCAGAATCGTATTCGTCGAACGATAATTTTGTTCGAGCTTGACGATTTTGACTTCGGGAAAATGTTTTTCGAGGTCGAGCAAATTGGCGATTTCCGCGCCGCGCCAGCCGTAAATGCTCTGGTCGTCATCGCCGACGACGCAAAAATTCCGGTGCTTTTCCGTGAGCGCGTGGATGAGTTGAAACTGCGAAGCGTTCGTGTCCTGATATTCGTCGGCCATGACAAAACGATATTTTGCGCGGCAGATTTCCAGCACGTCGGGATGTTCGGAAAAAAGTTTCAGCGTGAGCAAAATCAAATCGTCAAAGTCCACGGCGTTGCAGGCGCGCAATGCGGATTCGTAACGCGAACGGATATGTTGCGCCAGCGCGCGAACGCTTTCGTCGGCGAACGCGGCGGAATTTTCGCCGCCGTTTTTGAACCGGCTCAACAAACTTAAAATCGCCGCCGGATCGGTTTTTTCGCCTTTCGCGGAAATCTGCGCGAGAATTTTTTTGACCGCGCCGAGTTGTTCCGATTCATCGTAAATGACAAAATTGCGTTTGTAGCCAAGTCGCTCGATGTGCTGGCGCAAAATGCGGACGCAAAGTGAATGAAAGGTGCAAATGGTTGGTCGAGAGTCGAGGGACGAGGGTCGAGGGCCGCGCAGCTCGACTCTCGACTCTCGACTCTCGACCCGCTTCGGCAGAAGCCGGTTCACGCGCTCCTGCATTTCGCGCGCGGCTTTGTTCGTGAACGTAACCGCGAGAATGTTCGCGGGCGCGACGCCTTTCGCGATCAAGTGCGCAATGCGAAACGTGATGACGCGCGTTTTGCCCGTGCCGGCACCGGCCAGAATCAAAACCGGGCCATGCAGCGTCTCGACGGCGAGGCGTTGCTGCGGATTGAGTGAATGGAGATTCAACACGGGCGCGCAGTTTAATTTTCGCGCCGCGCAAAGCAAGCGCGCGGAAAAACTCATTTGATTTTAATATGATTTGCGCGATGCTGACAAAATGACCTTGCCTAATGCGCCTGTCACTTTGAGCGTCGAACAGATTGCGGAATTCAACCACAAGCTTTCCGAATTTCGACATGGGTTGAACAATAATCTTTCGCTCATCACCGCTGCCGTCGAACTCATGCGCCGCCGCCCCGAAACTGCGCCGCAAATGTCAGAAACGATCAGCGAACAGCCGCGCAAAATTGTCGCGGCGATTTCCGAATTTTCCGGCGAACTGGAAAAATTGCTGGGAATCACGCGGCCTTAAAAAAAAGTTTTTACCTTTGGCCGCGAAAAGGCGTCTGGCATATTCGCGCGCAATGGAACCAACCGAAGCGGAACTGATCGCCGACGTGCTGAAAGGCAATGCCGCGAGTTTTGAGCCGCTCATCCAGAAATATTCCCCGCGCGTTTTTGCAACGGCGCGGCGTTACGCGCGGCGCGAAAGCGAGGTCGGGGACATCGCGCAGGAAGTCTGGCTCAAGGCGTTTTCAAAATTGAAAAGTTTTCGCGGCGAAGCGCCGTTTGAACATTGGCTCATGCGGATGGCGGTTCACACCTGTTACGATTTTTTGCGCGGCCACCAGCGCAACCGCGAGTCGTCGTTCAGCGAATTGAGCGAGCCGGAAACCGACTGGCTGGAGCGTTTTGTGACCGCGCCGGAATCCGCCAGCGAAAATGCGGACGCGGCGAAACTGCTGATCGGGCGCGTGATGGAAAAACTTTCACCGCCGGCGCGGCTGGTGATCACGCTGCTGGAAATCGAGGATCGTTCCGTGAAAGAAATTGCCGCGCTCACGGGCTGGTCGGTGCCGCTGGTGAAAGTCCGCGCGTTTCGCGCGCGCGCGGAAATGCGAAAAATTCTTTCAAAAATGGCCAAAGACAAATATCTGTGAGTGTAACCGGACACGGCAGGCCGGCGTCCAATAACTGGAGCAATTATGAACCTGGCTGAACTGGAAAAAAAGCTGATCGCCGCCGCCCGCGCGAATGCGCCGGACGACTGCGTGCCGTATGCGTTTGAAAAGCGCGTGACGGCGTTGCTCGCGGCGCGGGTTGCTCCGGACAACCTGGCGTTGTGGGTTCACGGACTTTGGCGCGCGGCGGTTTCGTGCGTGGCGATTTCGCTTTTGCTCGGCGCCTGGACTTTTTTCAATCCGTCGGCGGGCACCACGACCACAACTTCAACCGACCTTTCTCAAAATTTTGAGAACACGCTGCTCGCGTCGGTTGATCAAAGCGACCAATCCCAGTGAACTCCTGGAAAGTCATTTTGGCGACGGTCGTGATTTTTGGCGCGGGCGTTTTGACCGGCGGCTTTCTGGTGAATTGCGTCCAGCATTCCTGGCACGATCATCGCCCGGCAAATTTCATGCAACACGCCCAAATGGAAGATCGCGAACGCGATCAGCCGCCGCATTTGCCCGAACCGCCATTGGCCGAACGCGTGGGCAAACAATTTTTGCAGCAATTGGACAACAAACTTCAGCTCACGCCGGATCAACATGAAAAAATTGAAAAAATCATCGCCGACGGGCAGGAACGCAATCATGAAATCTGGACGAACGCCGCGCCGAAAATGCGAAAAGTGATGCAGGAAGTGAACCAGGAAATCCGCGCGGAATTGAAACCGGAGCAGCAGGAAAAATTTGAAAAGCTGGTGAGACGTTATGCGCCGCATCATGGCACGAATGCGCCGCCGTTTTTTCCGCGCACCAATGCGCCGGGCGATTGACTTTATTTTCCGTTGAGCAGCGCGCCGATTTTTTTTCGCAATTCGCGCGTCACAAAATCCACCGAGCGGTTTGCATCCACAATTTCAAAGCCGTAGGTTTTTTGCAATTTGTGAAAAACGGCCTGCATCGCGGTTTGATATTTCACAAAACTGTCAAAAACATCGCGCGAAAGACCGATGTCCAAACCGCTTTCCCAATAATCCAACGTCGCATTTTTGGCGAGGTTGCGCTGCACGAGTTCTTCCGGCTCGACCGACAAATAAAAAACCGCATCGGGTTCGAGCGCGATGCCGTAAAGATTTTTCAGCCATTTTTCTTCCAGCCCGCGAACCATGTCGCGCGCCATGAGCGTGTAAATATAGCGGTCGGCCAGCACGATGAAACCGGCTTTGAGCGCGGGCAAAATGATATTTTCCAATTGGTCGGCAAAATCCGTCGCGTAAAAAAGACCGAGCGTCGTGTGGCTCAAAATGTTTCCGTTCTGCGCTTTTTCCAGTTCTTCGCTGACGAGGGTAGAACGTTTCAGGCCGACTTGCACGGTCGCGTGGCCGCGCGTTTCCAGCCAGTCCACAAGCCGCGCGATTTGCGTGGAACGGCCCGAACCGTCCGCGCCTTCGACGACGATGAGTTTGCCGGCGAGATCGGATAATTCAATCTGCGGAATCCCGTGACCGTAAAAGCGGCGGACTTTTTTTGCGGAAGATTTTTTTTTCATGCCGCTGAATCTCCTTCCAACTCGACGGTGGTTCGGTCGTTCTTGCCGGTGGATGGCGGCAACGGCAACGGACTGCGCCGCTTGAATTTTGTCAATTCAATCCGCGCGCCGACCAGTTTGCGGACGAGCGCCTGCTGTTTTTCCACGTGTTCATTGGCGTCCATGACCAGAAAATTAAATTCGCCGCTCATCGCCATGTATTGCTCCAGAATGCGCCCCTGAAAAATGCGAAAGCTTTCATACGGATCGGTTGAAAGCCGCAAATCCATGCCCGCCTCGAAAAATTTCAATTTTGGACGGCCGTCGAGAATCCGTTGCAACGACACTTCCAAATCTGCCTTGAAAAAAAACGTGAGGTCGGGCCGCGCGGCAAAACTGTAAAGGCCGCGCACCCATTCGGGCGGACAGCCGCGCACCACGTCGCGCCCGAACGCGGTGAAAATATAACGGTCACACAGCACAACATAGCCGGCGCGCAAGAGCGGCAGCAAATGGCGTTCGTAACGGTCGGCAAAATCCGTCGCGTGAATCAGGCTGAAGGTCGTCGGCGTGAGCAATTCGCGTTTTTTGCCTTTGCTCGTGGCGGATTTGACGAGTTCAGAAGAATTCCATTCGCTGAAATAAACCTTGATGCCCTCGGCTTCGAGCCAGCGTTTGAGCAGGTAAATTTGCGTGGACTTGCCGGAGCCGTCTAGGCCTTCGACGGCGATGAGTCGCCCTGGAAAATTTAGTTCGGCAAAAGTTTTCATAATTGCGCGGCATTTTGCCGACAGCATTTCTAATTCTACGAAAGCTGCCTCAAGCCACAAGCGCAACTTGGATCGGGCAAATTTGAGTCTCCTTGTGAAAAAAATCACAAATTAACTTGCCGGAGTTTTTTTCAGGAGTTAGGCTGATTCGTCTCTGTTTTGAGACGCGCAAAATTATGCGAACTGAAAGCGAAATCGGCTACAATTCAAAAATCGAGGGCGACGTGGTCGTCACTACGATTGACGCCGCGCTGAATTGGTTTCGCAAAAATTCCGTCTGGCCGATGCCGATGGGTTTGGCGTGCTGCGCGATTGAATTGATGGCTGTTGGCGCGAGTCGTTTTGATATTTCCCGATTTGGTTCCGAAGTGATGCGCTTTTCGCCGCGGCAAGCCGATTGCATGATTGTCGCGGGCACGGTCACTTACAAAATGGCGGCGGCGGTCAAGCGCGTTTGGGATCAAATGCCCGAACCCAAATGGTGCATCGCGATGGGCGCGTGCGCTTCGACCGGCGGGATGTATCGCAGCTACGCCGTGCTGCAAGGCGTGGATCGGATAATTCCCGTGGACATTTATGTGGCCGGCTGTCCGCCGCGTCCCGAAGCGTTGCTCGATGCGCTGATGAAATTGCAAAATAAAATCAGCAAAGAGCCGGTGCTTGCGGATATGAAACTGTTTCATTTGAAAAAGGAAGAAGCGGCTGTTTGAACTTGAACCGCGAATGAACGCCAATCAACGCGAATTCTCTTTGGACACGAATTTCACAAATGTTCACCAATTATTTTTGGCGAAATCCAAATTCGTGTTAATTCGTGCAATTCGTGTCTGTGTTTTTGATTCGCGTCCATTCGCGTTCATTTGCGGTTAAATTTTTGTTGTGAATTTTTTGGAACAACTCAAAGAAAAGTTCGGCGATTTAATCTCCGAGCCGACGGAATTTCGCGGCGAAATTTCCGTGAACATTTCCGACGCGGAAAAAATCGCGGACGTTTGCGAATTTGCCAAAAAAAATCTTGGCTTCAATTATCTCGTGGATATTTCGAGCCTTGATAATTACGGCGACGACCCGCGCTGGACGGTCGTTTATCATTTGCGCAATCTGCAAAATGGCAATGAAATCCGGCTTAAAACGGATGTCAGCGAAGAACGGTCGAAATTGCCGAGCGTCATCGGCGTCTGGAAAACGGCCAATTGGCACGAGCGCGAAATCTACGACATGATGGGAATTCATTTTCGCGGTCATCCCGATTTGCGCCGGATTTTGATGTGGGAAGGCTATCCGTATTTTCCGTTGCGCAAAGATTTCCCGCTCGCGGGCAAGGACAGCGAAATGCCCGGCGTCGCGTTTTCCAAACCGTCGCCGATGGAAGGCGGGCCATTCGTGACGGTTGCCGGCGGAAATTCCGCGCAATCGCGCGAGCCGCGCATCCGCATTCCCGAAACGGACGCGATTGAAACCATGTCGCATTTGGAACGGCGCAAAGACATTCAAGAAGCGCACGGTCATCCGAAAGGGCCGGGAACGATTGAACGGAAATGATAATGACAAAACATCAAGTGTCAGTAGCTGCTGAAGCCTTTGCAGCAGGCGTTTTTGCCCAAGCGGGTTGTGATGTGTCAGTGCAATATGGCGCAAATCAGCCGGGTTACGATTTGATTATCTGCCGTGAAAAAAAGATTCGGAAAGTTTCAGTAAAGGGAAACAAAGATGGTGGATGGGTTTTGGCTATCGGGCATAAAAAAATAAATCCAACTTATTCGGCAACAATTGATGCTTGGTATAAAGAACAAGACACCGAGACAATTTTTGCTCTAGTGCAGTTCAATCATATTGCTATTGGCAATATGCCTCGCATTTATCTTGCCACACGCGATGAAGTCGCCAGTCACATGAAGAACCAAGATAATGGCGATGGAGCAGCCACTTTATATGAAGATTATTTGAAGACAAAAGGAAAAAATAAAAATTTCCACAACAAAATTCCAGACGCTTGGTTGTTTAACGAAAGCCGACTTGGAAAATTCATTTAAATTTAATGCGCACCATTCAAGACATCGAAATTCCAGATTCTGCTGCGCGCAATGCGGCGGTGATGGAAGAATTGCCGGACTTTCAGGACGAGCGCATGGTGCTGAACATGGGTCCGTCGCATCCGGCCACGCACGGCGTTTTGCGAATTGTTCTGGAACTCGACGGCGAAGTCATCACGAAAGCTGATACCGATGTCGGCTATTTGCATCGCGGCGACGAAAAAATCGCCGAGAACATGACCTACACGCAGTTCATTCCTTACACCGACCGGCTGGATTATCTCGCGCCGCTGGCGAACAACGTCGCGTATGCGCTCGCCGTGGAAAAACTGCTCGGCATTCACGATCAATTGCCGCCGCGCTGCCAATACATCCGCGTCATGGTCGCGGAACTCGCGCGCATCTCGGCGCATTTGCTCGGCATTGGCGCCTTCGCGATGGACACCGGCGCGGTCACGGTTTTTCTTTTGATTTTTACCGAGCGCGAAAAAATTTATGATCTGGCCGAATCCGTTTCCGGCGCGCGGTTCACGACGAGTTACACGCGCATCGGCGGCGTGATGCGCGATTTGCCGCCGGGCTGGTGCGCGAATGTGAAAAAGTTTTGCGAGGAATTTCTCGTGACGCTCGCCGAAGTCGAAACCTTGCTCACACGCAATCGCATTTGGGTGGATCGCCTGCGCGACATCGGCCATATCTCGAAAGAAATGGCGGTTGATTACGGCTTGAGCGGCCCGAATTTGCGCGGCAGCGGCATCGAATACGATTTGCGAAAAAACCAGCCGTATCTTTGTTACAAAGATTTGGAATTTGATATTCCCATTGGCACCGTTGGCGATTGTTACGATCGTTACATGGTGCGCATGGAAGAAATGCGCCAGTGCGTGCGCATTTTGCGTCAATGCCTCGAAAAAATTCCCGGCGGCTGGGAAAATAAATCGAATGAACCGGTCAACGTCGCGGACGGAAAAATTATTTTGCCGCCGAAACAAAAAGTCATGACGAAGATGGAGGAATTGATCCATCAATTCATGCTCGTCACGGAGGGCGTGAATTGTCCGCCCGGCGAAATTTATTTCGGCCACGAAAATCCAAAGGGCGAACTCGGTTTTTACATCAACAGCAAAGGCGGCGGCGTGCCGTATCGCATGAAAATCCGTTCACCGAGTTTTGTGAACTTGAGCATTTTGGGCGAGCTGTTTCCCGGCCACATGATCAGCGACGTGCCGGTGATTTTGGGTTCGATAGATTTTGTGATGGGCGAGGCCGACCGATAATTTTTATGAACCACCAAGTCACCAAGGCACAAAGTTTTGAAAAGAAAATTCTTTTCTTGATGCCTTGTTGGTGAAAATTAAAATGAATTTGACGCACACAGAACCGATTCCGAATCCGCTGCAACATCAGCGCGATTTTGCCGCGTCAACCGCACTGGATAAAGAGGTTGACGAATTGCTCACGCATTATCCGGAAAAACGCGCGGCGTCGCTCATGGTGCTGCACGCGATTCAAGATCAGTTCGGTTGGATTTCGCAGGAAGCGGTCGAGTGGACGGCGAAGAAACTCGAACTGCAGCCGATCAATGTTTTTGAACTCCTGACGTTTTATCCGATGCTGCGGCAGCAGCCGATGGGCAAATATCAGATCAAAGTTTGCCGCACGTTAAGTTGCGCGCTGGGCGGCGCGTATGAATTGCGCGAGCATCTTTGCCAAAAATTCGGTTTGGATCCGCGCGCGCACGGCGCACTGACGTCGAAAGACGGAAAGTTCACCGTCGAATTCGTCGAGTGCCTCGCCAGTTGCGGCACCGCACCGGTGATGATGTGCAACGACGATTTTTATGAAGGCGTTTCGCAAAAAAAAGCGGATGAAATTGTTGGAAAGTGCAAATGAAATGGTTGCCCGACGTGGATTTGAACCACGACAAACAGATTCAGAGTCTGCTGTGCTACCGTTACACCATCGGGCAAGACGGGCAGATTAGGCTAGAGAATTTTATTTGAGAGTCAAGTTGCTGATATGGCGCAAGAATATAAATTGATTTTGAAACATGCCGATGAACCCGGTTACACGCGGGACATCGAATGCTATTTGCGTCACGGCGGCTACGACGCGCTGAAAAAAGCGCTCACCATGCAGCCGAAAGATTTGGCCGACGGCAAAAAACAGTCGCCGCAGGAACAAATCCGGGACGCAGTGAAAACTTCCGGCTTGCGCGGTCGCGGTGGCGCGGGATTTTCCTGCGGGCTGAAATGGAGTTTCGTGGATCGCAAAAGTGGCAAACCGATTTATCTGATTTGCAACGCCGACGAATCCGAGCCGGGCACGTTCAAGGATCGGCAAATCATGTATAAAGACCCGCACCAATTGATCGAAGGCATGGCCATCTCGTGTTTCGCCAACGACGTGCATCTTGCTTACATTTACATTCGCGGCGAAATGGTGGACGGCGCGAAAATTTTGAATCAGGCGTTGAAAGAAGCGCGCGCGGAAAATTTTCTCGGCAAAAATATTCTGGGCAGCGGTTATGATTTGGAAATGCACGTTCATCGTGGCGCAGGCGCTTATATTTGCGGCGAAGAAACCGGCCTCATCGAATCGCTCGAAGGCAAGCGGCCGTATCCGCGCATCAAGCCGCCGTATTTTCCGGCGATCCTCGGCTTGTGGATGTGTCCGACCATCGTCAACAACGTTGAGACGCTTTGCAACGTGAAACATATTGTTGAAATGGGCGCGGCGGAATATGCGAAGCTCGGCACGCCGAACAATACCGGCACACGCATCGTCAGCTTGAGCGGCCACGTCAAGAAACCGGGCTATTACGAAATCGAAGTCGGCAAAGCGACGATTGGCGAATTGATTAACGATCCAAAATTCGGCGGCGGACTTCGCGACGGAAGAAAATTGAAAGCAGTAATTCCCGGCGGTTCGTCCGCAAAAGTTTTCAAGGCCGGCGAAAAATTCAAGCTCAAGAAAAAGGACGCCGAGGGCAAAGAGATTCTGGTCGAGACCGACATGTTGGATCTGCCTTACGATTTCGATTCGCTGTCCGCCGCCGGTTCGATGAGCGGTTCCAGCGCGATCATCGTGATGGACGATTCGACCGACATCGTCAAGGCGCTCGCGAATATTTCCGAATTTTACGCGCACGAAAGTTGCGGCCAATGCACGCCCTGCCGCGAAGGTTCGCTCTGGATGAGCAAGGCGCTGCATCGCCTCACGCACGGCGAAGGCCGCGCGAGTGACGCGGATTATCTCGTGAAAATTGCCGACAACATTCCCGGTGGCCGCACGATTTGCGCGTTCGGCGAAGCCTGCTCGTGGCCCGTGCAAAGTTTTGTCGCGAAGTTCAAAGACGAATTTGTCGCGAAAGGCAAAGCCGACGAGGAACGTCGCGCGAAAGAAAATGTTCAGCCAGTGAAAGCCACGCCGCCGGAACGGCATGAATTGGCGACGGCGCATTGAAAATGTCATGCCAAAACTTTATGAATATCTTGGCATTTCGATTGATTTTTATTCGAATGAGCACGAACCAGTTCATGTGCATGGCAAACACGCCGGACGCGAAAGTCGGGCGGAAATCATTGTGCGGAACGGACGCGTCATCGGCATCGAATTTGGAAACGTGCCGGGCAAACGCCCGCTGGAAGGACAGAAATTGAAAGATTTTGAAACGCTTGTGAACGCCAAAGCGGGAGAAATTGTTGAACGATGGATCAACTTTTTCGTGCATAATGTTCGCAGCAAGCCGGAAATTATTACGCGCCGGATTAAATGAAAGAAATCGCAACAAAATATCTTGAAGTCGTCGAAGCGAAATACGTTTCGGTCTACAAGTTATTGCTGACGTTTAACGACGGCACAGTCCGCGCCGTTGACTTTGGCCCGTTTCTTGAGAAGGCTCAAAATCCAGACACAACCGACTATCGCGACTTAAAAAAATTCAAGAGCTTCCGCATTGAATATGGCGATTTGATTTGGGGCGACCACCAGATGATTTTTCCGGTCATGGATTTGTATCACGGAACAATTCTCAAAAGCGAAGAACTGGCATATCAACTGAACGACCGTAGCGCGGGTAAAAAATTGCACGCGCCCGTCAAAAGTATTTCTTACAGAAAATCGCCGAAGCGCAAAAAACTTTTGCAGCATGTCTAACAGTTCAACAACTGAAACGAAATCCGCCTCGCCGCCGATTGAAAAAATCAAGGTGAAGGTGGACGGTCGCGAAATTGAAGTGCCGAAGACGATGCCTGACCCGATTTCCGGCAAGCCGATTCCGACCACGATGATTCAGGCGTGTGCGCTCATCAACGTGGATGTGCCGCATTATTGTTATCATCCAAAATTGCCGGTCGCGGGCAACTGCCGCATGTGCCTTGTGGAATACGGCACGCCCGCGCTCGGCCCGGACCGCAAACCGGTTTTGAATCCCGACGGCACGCCAAAAATCGCGAAGTCGCCGCGTCCGGCCATTGCGTGCGCCACGCCGATTTCGCCCGGCATGGAAATTTACACTTCGACCTCCGGCGTGAAACAAATGCGCGAAGGCGTTCTGGAATTTCTGCTTATCAATCATCCGCTCGATTGCCCGATTTGCGACCAGGCCGGCGAATGCAAGTTACAGGAATACTCGGTGGACTACGGTCAAAGCGCGAGTCGCTTTGTCGAACCAAAAGTTCACAAACCAAAAGCCGTTGATCTCGGCCCGCGAATTGTGCTCGACGACGAACGCTGCATTTTGTGCACGCGTTGCATTCGATTTACGAAAGACGTTGTCGGCGACGACGCGCTGGGCATTGTCAATCGCGGCAGTTACAGCACGCTCACGGCATGGCCGGGAAAAGTTTTCGACAATAATTATACGCTCAACACCGTGGACATCTGCCCCGTCGGCGCGCTCACGTCGAAGGATTTTCGGTTCCAGATGCGCGTCTGGTTTTTGAAAGAAACCAGGAGCGTTTGCACGAGTTGCGCGACGGGTTGCAGCATCATCATCGGCTCGCGCGAAGAAAAAGTTTATCGTTACGAGCCGCGGCAAAATGATGCGGTCAATTCGACGTGGATGTGCGACGCGGGTCGGCTGAATTACAAATGGATTGGGCGCGAAGACCGGCTCACGGAAGTCAAAAGGCAAAAGGAAAAAGGTAAAAGTGAAAAGACGACTTGGACGGTTGCTTTGAACGAGATTGCAGAAAAATTGAAAAATGCGCCGCAAGGTTCCGTTGCAATCGTCGCTTCGGCGCGACAGACGAATGAAGAACTTTGGTTGATTTCAAAATTGAAAGCGAAGCTCGGCGCGATCAGCGATTCCGTTCCGCGAATTGGCGAAGCCGACAAATTACTCGTCAGCGCGGACAAAAATCCGAACAGCAATGGCGCGCGACTCACGGGAATTTGTTTCACGGAAATGGGAACGAATTTGCCGCAAATCGCAAACGGAATTTCCAGCGGAAAAATTAAAACTTTAATTGTCTTCGGCGAAGATGTGACGAAGCACGGCATCGGCGCGGAGTTGCTCGGCAAATTGGAAACTTTAATTGTCAGCGACATTTTGCCGAACGAAACGACACGCGCGGCGCATTATCTTTTGCCCGGTTGCGCGCACGCGGAAAAGCGCGGAACCTTTACAAATGTAAAGGGTCGCGTCCAAAAATTTATGAAAGCCGTCGAGCCGCCCGGCGACGCGCGTGCTGAATGGGAATTTTTGCACGATTTGGTTTTCAACGTCACCGGCCAGAACGGGTTTCTGACGATTGAAGGTTTGTTTAACGAAATGGCGAAGGACGTTCCCGCGTTCAACGGTTTGACGTGGGCTGGTCTGGGCGACACTGGAGCAACAGTAAAAATTTAATGGACTGGAATTTTATCATTTTCAGTGTCGTCAAAATCGCGATTGTCATCGGCGCGGTGCAGACGTTTGCGGCTTACGCGGTTTTGGCGGAGCGCAAAATTTCGGCGTGGATTCAAGATCGCGTGGGGCCAAATCGCGTCGCGCCGCCGTTCATGAAATACGTTCCGATTCTCGGTCCGGTTTTGACGCGCATGGGCGTTTTTCAGCCGCTGGCCGACGGCTTGAAATTCATGCTCAAGGAAGATTTTACGCCCGCCGGAGTTCGCAAGGCGTATTTTTGGATCGCGCCGGCCATTTCGATTATTCCTTCGATGATTGTCGTCGCGGTGATTCCGTTCGGCTCTTACATCGGCCATCAAAAAATGGTCATCGCGGATTTGAACGTGGGAATTCTTTACACGTTCGGAATCGTTTCGCTCGGCGTTTATGGAATCGTGCTCGCAGGTTACGCGGCGAATT
>Ga0207933_1000728_pt1 | contig 29070 bp, 26 predicted proteins | sample NGESurdeep092012_4_FD_184488 | JGI IMG/M metagenome (GOLD analysis project Ga0207933, IMG submission 184488) | Arctic peat soil microbial communities from Barrow, Alaska - NGEE Surface sample F53-3 deep-092012 (SPAdes) | ecosystem: Environmental > Terrestrial > Soil > Wetlands > Peat ... | reverse complement strand
TTGCCGGGGAGCGGCCCCTTGTTTCCATATATGCGAACCGTGCGCTCTGGTGACCGCGCCACGGAGTTCAAACAACGCTGCGATGGACTTGGCATCAAAGGCGTCTCGCTGCACAGCTACCGTTACGCGTGGGCAGAACGGGCAAAAACGGCGGGCTATCCCGAACGGTATGCCCAGGTGAATCTTGGCCACAACAGCAAGGCCATGACGCGGGCCTATTCCCGCAAAGCGCCGGTGGAAATGCCTTCCTTGAGCGAATACGAGCGGCAACAGAAGGTGATTATTGGAAGCCACAACCCCGAACCAGCGGCGAAAGCCGTTGCCGCATAAGGAGGACACCATGCAACCTTGGCAAATTAAGGCACTCGAACTGGAAACGTCGGGATTGAAACACCTTGACGGATTCGTTCACGACCATGCGCTCTATTTTCTCATCGGAGCCATCTATCTTTTGCTGGCTCTTTTGGTGTGGGTATTATGCGGCGCATTGCGACCAAAGAGAGGAAAACCCATGTCCCACGTCCGGCCAGCGATTTTCATTCAATTGCCGGGAACGCCACCACCACCACCGTTTGCCCCGCCGTTGTGGGAACCGCCGGACTATTATGACCACGACGATTACCCGCTGGACTGACCGCCGTTCACGGCCTGTAACCGCGCGACTGTTTTTTCGGGACTTCCGGGAAAATCAGGTGCGGCTTGATTTTCGGCTCCGTGGTTTCAGCCATGTGGCTTTGCGCCGGTGGCTGGACGGGTTGCTGGCGCGGCTCATTGGATTCAACCGTTTGCTTGATCGTTTCAGTTTGCGCTTGCGCCTGACTTTGGTTTTGCCGCTGGCGCAGCGCGCGAAATTCTCTGGCGCGTTTGCTGTTGGTCATGGTGAGCGCCAGCCGCGTTCCCCAACTCCGTTCAATCATGCGAAAAAACGAATCATGTTTCCGGTAATGTGCCATCAGCACATCCACCACCGATGGGCGATCCCCGCTGCGCGTGATGTTCTCCCGCAACTGCTCCTTGTCCGTGGTGAAAATATGAATCCCCTTTTTGCCGCGCGAAATCGTGACATACCATTGCTGCTGGTTCGTCGCGGCCTTCGCCGCCGAATCCGAAAACAAAACGTGTTCCACCGACTTGCCTTGTGACGCATAGGACGTGATGGCGTAGCCCCGGACGAACTGCCGGAAGTTTTTATCCAAGACCCTGCCATCCGCCAGTGCAATGCGGCCGTCAGGCTGGACCGCCTTGACCGTGACCAGTTCGCCGTTGACCAGCTTGCGGTTTTCCACGCTGCGGCCATTCGCCTTGAGTTGCAGCTTGTCGCCAGCGGCCAAAGCCAATTCCTTGCGCTGGCAGGCCGTCAGCTTGTCCAACTGCTTGAAGGAAATGGGGACGATGCGCGTGTCCGTTTCCACCAGCAAATGCGTGTCGGTAATCAATTTCAACCGCGCCGATTCACCGGCCTTGAACCCGCGCACGTCACGATTGAACACCAGCACCGTATTGGCATCATAAGAACGGACATCGCGCTTTTGCGCTTCCGTCAAATCCACCGGCTGAAATGCCGTGACCGTGGTTTCCGCTTCGCCGACGAGCTTTTCATTTTTAAGCGCAACACGAATCGCGTCGTTGACCTGGTGAATCTCATTCCAGCTTTGCGAGACGACCACGGTGGACTGATGATCTTTCACCAGTTGCAGATAACGCGCCGTCAGCTTTTCATGCTTGTCGGCCAGCGTGCAGGACTCAATCGCTTTCAATTTGTCCAGCCGTGCAAACGATTCCGCGAACTTGCCGTCACGCGCTGCCTCGACGGCCTGACGGTATTCCTTGATATGCTTGCGCTCCTCGATTGACTTCGCCAGCGCCGGATTCTGGCGGCGGATGTTGGTCAATTCCACTGGCGAGACGCCGGAATGTTTTTCAATCGCCCGCAGCGCGTCCCCCGCCTCAACCGCCCCATGCTGGCGCGTGTCCCCCGACAAAATCAGCCGCGCATTGCGTTCAGAAACCAGCCGGAGCAGTTCCAACATCGGCTTGCCCCCAATCTGCCCGGCCTCGTCCACGATCACCACCGTTCCCTCTTGGAGTTCTTTCTTTTGCAGAAAACTGGCAACCGTCAGCGGCGACGGAAAGCCGTCCCGTTCCATGTCCAGCACTTGCTGGCGTTGCGGCGCGAGGACGACTACGCCGCGCCCGCCGTCGCGGATTTGCCCGACCAGCTCGCGCAGCACGAAACTTTTGCCCGTGCCGGCACCGCCACGAAAGACCGCGACCCGGTTACGATTGGAAACCAGCGCGGCGAGGGCTTCGCGCTGTTCCCCATCCAACATGGGATTGAAGGGCTTCGGTTGCCAGACCAGCGGATGACATTCGCCAATCCCCTCTTTGGCCTTCTGGACAATTTCCATTTCACGTTCAAGATGCTCCCGCGTGGAAACCTTGCCGGGATGCTCGTCGAAGTGCAGATAGCCGCGTTTTTGAGTGACGGCCTGAATGTCCGCCAGTAAAACGTCCTGCCCTCTGACGCGTTCCAGCGCGTGCCGCCACAGTTCATGCTCATGGACGATGGAATGACGTTCAAACAGGTGTTGCTCCGCCCACGTCACGGCCTGCTCGCAAATCTTCTCGCTGGAAACGGGCGCGACGGACGGCTTCACCGTCAGCCCATCCAGCGAAGCCCTTTCGCCCGCTGTCATCTGGCCGTCCCACAGCGTTTGCAATTTTTCCAAACCGATGTCCCGGATTTTCCGTGGCCGGTCCTTGTGCGCGATGTTCTCCCGAATCGCCGCAATGTTGTCGCCCGCCTTTTCCGGTTCACGCGCCAGCAGTTCCCTGGTTTTCCGGTCAATCTCCCGGTGCCGCTTGGAAAACCTGTCAATCAGTTCCGACGCGACGCCCTTGATTTCAAAATCGCCGCGCGGTTTGTTTTCAATCTGATAGCCGCACTTCACCATTTCGCGCGTGAGTTCATGGTAATAAACATTCTCGACAAATTTTTGCGCGGCGAACATTTCATGGTTCTGCAATGCCTTCCATTGCTTTTCCACCGCGTCAAACGTGGCGTTGAACACGATGCAATGCGTATGCAGATGCGGGTCTAAAGCGCGCGAGGTGTCATGCCGGAACATCGCGGCCACGAGGTTGCCTGTATGCCGGTCCGTGCATTCATCGTTTTTCCGCACGCGCGTTGCCGCGAAGGTTTGCAACTGGTGCATGGCCACCGTCACGGCCTGCTCATGCGCCTCGACAATCCGAGCGTCGTTGCCGACCAGCGCGGCAATGGAAACCGATTTGGGCGGGGAAAAAGTGAAATCGTAAAAAACCCGGCGATTGGCGGCTTGCCGTTCTTCGCCATCAATCCCCTTTTCAATCCGCGTGGTTTTTTGCCGGAGTGTCAGCCGTTCGCCGGTTTGCGGATGGAGATTGTCGCAGAGCCGGACAAACTCATCGGTGGTGGTTACGCCGGACAAGCCCAAATCTTCCGCGTCCTTGCCGATCCATTGGCCGGGAACGGTCTGCCCCTCGGCATAATAATCGCCGACCGCCAGGTGTTCCTTGAAATACTTTTTGGCGTCAACCGGGTTGTATTGGGCTTTCGGTGCAAGCATGGCCGCCAGCGTAAATCAAAACGCATTTCCCGCGTTAGCGGGTAGTGGGCGAGTTGGTCGTGGTTAAACCGAATAGTTCATTTTTTAACTGGCCGGGCATGACCATTCCGCTTTTTGGTTTTGCTGGCGTTTTTCTTCTGCCAATGCTGGCTCAAGGCCGCTGTTGCCAGTGACAGCCATTCCTCATCGTCCAACCGTTCCAGCACCCTTGCCCGCGCATAGTATTTATCGCTGTTGGGCATCGGGTCGCCCAACGGCTTGAGGAATCCCCGCGCGGCCAGCACCGGGATGTCATGCGGTTTGAAGCCGAGGTAGGCGGCGGTCTGCGCCGTGTTCAAACGCGCCGGTGGCCGGTTCAGATTCAAGATCGCCTTGAGTTCGTTGTTGAGCACATAAACGGCACTGGCTCGCTGTTCTGCTGCTTCTTTATTTTTTCCAGGCTTGACGCGAATCTCTTTTTCCATCCGGCCAGCGAGGTTGTTTGGCGCTTCATTATTCATACGTCACCTACGGTTTATTTATGTTTCCGGCAGACATTCTAGCGGAAATTCCGGCTCCGCTTGTGCAGCCCATTGCACAACTCGAATTTTCCCAACGGCTCCCACTTTGGCAGAGTTTGCGGGCGATCCAGTGCGGAAAACACACAGGATGAAGCCACCACTTTTGCCACAATGATTTTTTTGGCTGTCATTTTTCATGGCTGTTATTTGGCGGCATCTTATCGGATTGGCGAAGCCGCTTTGTTCACCCCATGAACAAAATGAATTTTTTTTCCGGTCTGGATTCACGGCGGAATTCAACGACCGCCTGACCCAATCCTTTCCCGCAACTTGGTCGAAATATAAATTCATGGAACCATTCTGGCAGAACAGGCAGTGGTAATTGTTTCAAAATGAAACAAAGTGAAAAGCACTTGCGGCATTCATTCCCGGCGGAATTTGGCCGTTCATGGCTCCGTCCTTTCCCCAAAAACCATCGGCCAGTCTGCCGCCATTTTTCGGATTTATTTTTCATGCGTCACGTTGGTTTATTTTTTCGGCTGACATTCTCGCGGAACAACCGGCTCCGCTCCTGCAAACTTTGCAAAAACGAATGTCACCATTGGCAGTATTTTTCCAGATTGCCTGGGCAGCTTCGTTCCATTTTGGAACAAAATGAAAAAGGCTTTTGGCTTGGATTTCCGGCAGAATTCAGTCACCGCTTGCCCCATCCTTTCCCGTAACCCATCGGCGAGCCTGCCTGAATTTTTGAATTCAGAATCGCTCTGAAACACAATCCACAATATGCGGCAACGGCGTTTAGACTGTTCGGCTTTCCTGCGGCTCTCGGAAACCGGACAGACTAAACGCCGCGTGATTCAAACCTATCCGGTGACGCACTCAATGGCCGTTTCAAAAACCGCGCTCCTCTGCTCATCCGTTTCGTTTCGCTCCGGTTTCTGAAACGGCCATTCAGTGCTGACGGTAATCAATGCTGATATACGGGTTGAATTTTCATCACCAATTCCCGTTAAGAAATTATCATCGGTTTTGAAACGTATGCCGGTTCAATCTTTCCCAAACGTGATTCCTAAATCATCCGTTTCAGTTGCATCCGACTGAAATTCATCATGGTGGTAATTCATTTGCAACATTCCGATTCAACGCTAATCGCCCGGTATTTAATCAATTGTTTAGCTTCCTATTCGTCAGCTTAAAAGGTGGACGCCCCACCCCTACGAAAAATCGTAGGTTCTCGGTTGCGCGCCGGACGCCATGAAAAATTGCGTTGAAAAGCGTTGATGAATTCAACGCGATTCAACACCTTTCAACGTCACGGTTCAACACCGTTCAACCGGTTTCAACCCGGCGATTCAACGCCTTTCAACAGGTAAAAACGCTATCGCGTTTAACTCGCCCACTTTCCTGCTTAACCCGCCCACTACTCGCTAACGCAACCGCCATCGGCTGGCCTAAACTGGTGGCGAATGGATTCGGAAATCAAAATTAAACGGCGTGGCGGCGGACGCGCTTATCGCAGCCGCCTCGAAGCGTTCGCGGAGTTTATCCGCGAGCAACGCCAGCAGCGCCGAACGTGGCAGGAAATCGCCGCCCGGCTGCGCACCGAAAAGGATTGCGTCATCACGTTTCAGGGATTGCACCAGTTCTACCGGCGCTACCTGAAACGTCAGGCGCAGTCTCATTGGGAAAACGAAGCGGTGACGGCACAGCCGGACACGGTGAATCCATCTGCATCGGCACCGACGCCGGCGCAGGCAGCAACAACAACAACCAAAACAGATAATCCATATCAGTTCAATAACCTCCCAATATGAAAACTATAAAACATCGCCTGATTCTGCCCATGCAGGCCAAAGGTAACATGGGCAAAAGCATCGAAGCCACCGCCCGCGCGTGCTGGCTTAACCAACGTGGCCTCCCGTGGCAGGGATTTGATCTGGACGGCGACAACCGCACTCTGTCCCGATTATTCCCCGGCCAGGTCAAACTCATACCGCTAAACGGCCAGGCCGAAGACTTGGACGAACTCATTTTGATTCTGCGAAAGACGACCGCCCAACCCGTCACCCTGATTGACCCACGGGCGCATCTGGACGCGCAACTGATGAAGGCGTTATCGGCCACGCATTTCTTTGACATCGCCGCCACGCAGAACATCGGCATCACGCTCATGGTGTTTCCATTCGATGACTTGGACGTGATGACCAATCTTGCCGCCGTCTGCCAGTTCTGCGGCAGGCAGGTGGATTATGTCATTGTCCGTAATCCGGCGCGGGCATCCAAAACCAGAATGTTTGACAACAGCCCGATGGAAAAGGAATTGCTCGACTGCGGTGCAGTGACCATCACCGTGCCGGTGCTGTCGGAATTTGTGAAGCTTCGGCTGGCGAAGTTAGAGGCCGACCATCAGCGCGGCATCCCGTTCAATGAAGCCATCGGCAACGACTCGCTCGGCCTCGACATCATGGCGCGGGGCGTGTTGCAGGACTGGCTCGCCACCATGTTCAATCAATACGACCAGATTGCCGCCAAGCTGTTGCCCGCCGTTGAAGCGGCCACCATCAAACCTAAAACCGCGCCGCCCATCGGCGAACCATTTTCAGCCAAGCGCGGCGCGAAAGTGAATCTCACGAATTGAAAGGAGATGTTATGCCCGAATCCGAATTGTTTGAAGAAATGCTTGCCGCCTATCCCGCTGAAAAGCGGGAGCTGGCGCGGGCGGTTTATTATCGCTTCGCCGACGGCGACAGCACGCAGTTTTTTAGCCAGCTTTTTCTCGTGCTGGACGTGTATGCCCATTACGCCGAACGCATCCCCGCCCGGATGATTTCGGCCAACGCCGATTCGCTGGCGACCTTTCAGGAACTGCGCGACGAAGTTAGTTTGCTCGCCAAAACGATTGAAACCCGCGATGCCAACATCACGGATCACGCCGAAAAGACCGACGAGCTTTGCCGCGCAACCCAAGAAAAATGCGATGAAACCATTGCGGCCATTGAATTGACGATGAAAAATCTTGGCGCACAGGTGGACACCAAGGCCATCGTGCAGGGGATTCAAAACTCGATTCAATCCGGCATCAACCAGAAAATCATCGCGCCGTTCGTGCAGCATACAAACGATCTGGCTTGGAAGGTCATGCCAACGCTGGAGAAAATTCAGGATGCCGCCGATGAAGCCAAGTCCGAATGGACGAAACGAATTTGGAAAACCGCTTGGACCACCAGTTTTTTTTGGAGCATGGGGGCGGCTCTTCTCATTGCCTGCCTGATTAGTTTGGAGCTTGCCGCCCGCTACGACCGCAAAATGGCCATCCAAATTGATGACATGGCGCAGGTCATGCAATTCAATCAGGTGGCGTTTCACATGCTGGCCGTTGCCCAAATTCCCATCAAAGTGTTGCCGACGCAAAATGACAGCTTTGCCAGTCCACCGGGATTTGTGCTGGTGATTGAAGGCGCTTACGCCGCTGATATGCGTCAGGTCAACGGACAAAATAATGGCTGTATTTTCTTTCGCAGCAGCGTCTCCCAAAAACAAATCCGGCACTTGCTTCCGGACGGTGAAAATCAGGCGCAAGCCACCAACAACCCGGCAAAATAGTTTGCCGCATCCCTTTCCCCAAGCGAATCCAAGGTTCCTGAAAACACTCTTGTTTTCAGGAGCGCAGCCGCGCCAGCCAAATGAGCGCGGGGGGGAAACAGGAAGAAATCGGAACCCAGAAAATCATCGCCTACGAACGGCGGGACTTGCGGCGGGGAAATTTGGTGGACACTTTCAGGCGCAACGCCGGGTCGAGTTTTTTCAAATCCGGTTTGGCCGGAAATAAATCCATGACCTCGACACCGAGAACTTTGGCCAGAAACAGCAATTCGCAATCCGGCACCCGGCGGAATTGCGATTCCAGCTTGGCCAGCGATTCGCGGCTGACATCCCAGCCCTCGACTTGCAGCTTGGCCGCCAGTGCTTCCTGCGTGCAATGTTTCTTGATGCGAAATCGCCGCACCTGGGGGCCGACGAGATTGAGCGGAGCAGTCATCCAGATTAAAGGCTAGGTCAGTGCCGGAAACTTCTGTTCTTTTAAGAGAACAGTGTTGACTTCGATTTGAAAACTGATAACAAATCTTCACGACACGGGTTTATGACAGCTAAAGCGAAAATTCTGGTGGTGGACGACCAAATGGCCGTGGTGACGATGATGCGATTTCTGCTGACACGAGCCGGTTGCGAAACACAAGGAGCTTTGGATGCCGAAAAAGCTTTGCGTCTGGCTCAAACGCAAGTGTTCGATTTAATCACCCTTGACCTTGAAATGCCCGGCAGCAGTGGGTTCGACCTGTTCACGCGTTTGAGGCAAATCCCCCGCCTCGCGGAAACACCAATTGTATTTGTGGCCGGAAATGCCAGTATTGAAAATCAGCAGCGTGGCCTTGACCTTGGTGCAGCGGATTTCATTGAGAAGCCATTTGACACGCAGGATTTCCTTTCCCGCATTCTTTCCCTCGTCGAAGAAACCGCAACGGCATGACCAACCTATTCCAACAATTTAATCGGGAAGCGCACTTTTTAGAAAGGTGTGGGCGAAATGTTTCAGTTGCGATTCAACTGCCCTTTTTTGGCAAACGCTTTTTGGCAGCGGCCAGCCGTTCACGCGCAATTTCCAGATCATCGTTGCCATCGCAAAATTCAATGAGCAGTTTAGCCAAGGCAATCAGATGTTCCACTTGGAAGCTCAACGGACGGCGGCGGCGGCGGCACATGGCTTCCAATTCCGTGCGCTGTTCCTCGGACATGCGGATGTTGAACTGGAGTGTTTTTTTCGCCACCCCCGAAGCGTGCCAGACGCGAATTTTGAACTCATGGGGAAAGATGATTGACAACGGGATACATTGCTATAATAATTGTCGGGTAAATGTTTCCTCAAAGTCACAGAAAACCTCTGGACTCAACGGGGACTCATGTTGCAAGATTTTATGGTCAGATGAATCTGGCGAATCCAGCCACGCTGCGGGTGCAAAAGGGGAGCCAACTTCCAAAAGGTAATCTATGAAAACTGTTAATCACATTAAATTGAACTATCAGTTAATCCGGCTGATCATCCCTGCAATGCTGCTCTATTCTCTGGCAGGGACGGCTCATGCACAAGTGCCGCCATCCGGCGGCGGTGGATATGGGCCGACAAACGCGCCGCTGGATTCGTGGTCATTTTATGACAGTACCAACTGGACAAGCGACGCCGGCTACGCGCCGGTTTCGTTCACCAACCTAAACTACTCACATCTTGGCAACGGCTCATCCCTCGTCGTGGACACCAATGTCCCGGCTTGGTTGCAATATAACGTCTATGAAAATGACGGAACCACAAACCTGACGGTTGATTCAGGCACCGTTACTTTTTGGTTCGCGCCATCATCCTGGTCGAGCACGAATGCGGGCGGAACGGGACTGGGCCAATACGGACGCCTGATTGAAGTCGGCAGCTACACGGATGATAACAGCTATGGCTGGTGGAGTATTTTTGTGGATGAAGGCGGAAACAACATTTATTTTGCCGCACAGACCAACGACTTGTCTGACAGCATCACGACCTACCTTTCCGCCCCGATTTCATGGACGACCAACTATTTCCATTTTGTTGCGCTGACATATTCGCCGACGAATACGGCCTTGTATCTGGACGGCGTGCTGGCCACCAACGGCCCCGGAGTGACGGTTTATCCCGGCCCCGATGTTCTGGCCAACGGGTTCTGGATTGGCAGTTCGAGCAGTGGAACCAATCAGGCTCACGGGATGTTCAACACCGTGGCCACCTACAATTACCCGCTGAGTTCCAACGATGTTCAAACCATTTTTGACTGGTATTACACCTATTACGAGATCAATCCTTGGAACACGGCGATGGAAAACATCGTTTCCGAACCTTCAAATCCGTCCGGTTCGCCGACCTATTATGACGCCATCACCGGACAGGGCGGCTTGCAGCTTGTCGGCTCGGTTTCCGCCATCACCAGCACCAATATTTGGATTACAAATGTCACCACCAGCGTTACCAACGGCGGAATGGCGATGACGTTCACAATTCAGGGAGGCTCCGACGGCGTGCCGTATGATGTCTTTGCAAATTCAGTCCTGTCATTCGGCCCAACCGGAATGCCTTGGGCGTGGATGGGACAGGGCTACCACGGAAACATCTATACCCTGACAAACCTGCCAAGCACGGCGTGTTTCCTGATTCTAGGGACGCCTAAAGATTCAGACGGCGACGGATTGACAGATGCTTACGAACTGCTGGTTTCAAAATCCGATCCGAACGTCTATAACACCAGCGGCGACGGTTTGTCCGACGGTTGGGATGTTTTGCTTGGATTAAGCCCGATTGTCAACCAATTCGCGCAGCCAAGCACGCGCTCAACTTACGATTACACCTTTGCCGACTGGCTGGATTCGGTCACCGGCGTCAGATATGGAAACATCAACTTGGACAATGAAGGCAACGTGCTGTCGGTTTCACAATAATTGGAAAGGAATTAACAAATGAAAACATTGCGATATTTGATTTTTGGATTGCTGACGATTTCCAGCATTGGCCGGGCGCAAGGCACCGACCCGGCTTGGGCTGAAACGACCAACGCCCTTGCCCCTTCACAAGAGACGGGCGGCGCACAACCTCTTTTTCAAGCTCAGGCAAGTCCCTTGAATGAAACCGGACCGGCGGTGGCGGAAGCGGTCACGCCGGATATTCAGGCGCTGGCCAGCAACTTGGGCGATGACCCCACCCGCATCTTCAATTATGTGCATGACCAAATCCGGTATGTGCATTATTTCGGCTCGAAGAAAGGCGCGGCGTTGACCTTGCTGGAGCGCAGCGGCAACGATTTCGACCAATGCGCCCTGCTGGTGGCGCTATTGCGGACGGCGGGTTATTCGCCAAGCTATCAATTTGCGATGTTGAAAATGCCCTACGACAACCCGGCCAATCACCAAGACCTGCATCATTGGCTCGGATTGAGTCTCCAAAATACGAATTGGGACAATACGACTTTGTTTTTCAGTTACCTCATGGGCACTCGCGGCAATCCGGCATGGTATACTTTTGGGAGCGACACGAACACCATTGCCTTTCAAAGGATCTGGGTGAATTTGAGCGTGGGCGGCACCAACTATTACCTCGACCCGGCCTTCAAGGTGAGCGAGCCGGTGAGCGGCGTTGATTTGGCTTCGGCCATGATGCTCAATACCAACAAGCTCTTGAGCGATGCGGGCGGAACAGATACGGGCGGCTATGCCGTCAGCGGATTAAGTGAAACGTCCGTGCGAAGTGATTTGCAGACGTGTAACAGCAACCTGCTTGGCTACATCTCCAATAACATCCCCAATGCCACCGACGCTCAACTCATCGGCGGGCAGCAGATTGTGTCCTCAAGCGGATTGCCATTGAGCACGTCTCTGGAATTTCCCATGTATACCAACAGCACTTATCCACTACTGAATTGGCAAAACGAGCCGACCAATTTCATGGGAACATTTTCCATGACGTTCGGCGGAACCAATCAAACGTGGTTCACGCCGCAACTGGAAGGAGACCGAATTTCGCTCACATTTTCCAACAACGGAGTGGCGCAGCTTTGGCAGGACGATTCAGAAGTCTTGCAAACATCAGCCACAGGAACTTCAAACACAGTGAACGTCATCTTCAGCGCCACGCATCCCTACGGCGGCGGTTGGAACAGCACACTGCAAGTTCCGATTGATGGCGGACCATCGAAGGGATTTGATTTAAGTTCGACCAACGCCTATCAACGCACAAATTCATCCTACGCCATCATGTATGGGTTCGAGCCGAGCCAGTATTGGCTGCAAGAACGGCAGCGGAAATTGGACGCTTACCGGGCCGAAGGCTACTCGGATACATCGCGGCAAGTCACCACCGAGACGCTCAATGTCATGGGCTTGGGCTGGATGGTTCAAACGGAATTAGCGCAGGAGCTTCTCTGCCAGGAATGGGGACTATTGCCGGAAAACCAACATCGTTTTGGACGCATGGGTGAGGAAGCCGGTCGCGGTTATTACGTGGACGTTTATCTACAACTGACCGGCACGCTGCCAAACAGCGGCGCGAACACCGCCGACTTTCAGCGAAGCTATCAGGTCTTTGACGTGGACAGCTACATCGCCAGCGCGATGGAACATGGAATTATCGAGCAATTGCAGGACAGCAATCTGGTAGCCGCGTCCACGGTGAAAATGCTCGACATCGCCAACTCAAACTCGCAGCCCGTCTATCTGGCCAGCAGTTCCGACTGGACAAGCGGGCCAAACATCCGCAATAGTCTCGTTAATTATGGCTCCTCATTGAGCACCTTGGACGGTCTCATCGGCAATGGTTATATCCTGTTGTTGCCGCAGAATGGCTCCAACCATGTTGCCGGAGCCAGCAGTTGGGCGGGAGATGGCTACGTGGAATTGGGAGTCAGCGCGAACGGTGGTAGGTCAATGGGCATGATTATCGGAGGCGGCTACCACGGCGGTTATGTCTCGAATCCAAACGCCACCATCAATCCGCCCTACGTGCAGGAATCCGGCGACAACCAGCCGACATTTTTCAATCCGCAATCCGACACGTTGCAGATTCCGACGCAATTTGGAGCCGACCCGGTGAACTTGGTGGACGGAAGTCTGCAATTCTCGACCACCGCCTTGACTTTGGGCGGAACGGAGCCGCGAGGCTTGAATCTGACGCAATCCTATTCATCCGACCGCCTTAATTCCAATCCGGCGGGCATGGGACCGGGCTGGTTGAACAGTTACTACTGCAATGCCCTGCCTATCAGTGATCCCGAAGGCAGTTTGGGCACCGAAACCGTCCAACAGATGGCCCCGATGATCGTTGCCACCTATGCAGCCCTCAATCTCTATACCAACACTGGCACACTTGACGCGAAGAACTGGATGGTCACGGCGCTCATCGCCAAGTGGGGCGTTGACCAACTCATCAACAACGCCGTGTCGGTCAATCTTGGAAACGATACACTTCAATTTACCAAACAACCGGACGGTTCCTTCACGCCACCCGCAAATTGCACAATGACACTCGCCAAAACCAATGGCGCGTTTGTTCTTCAAGAGCGTCAGGGGCGCACTTTCAAATTTGGGCCTAACAACATGCTGACCAATGTTGCCGACCAATATGGGCAGTTCATGAAGCTGGCTTACACTTCCAACAATCTTGTCACCAATGTCGTTGACTGGAAAGGACGCAAGCTCACCTTTACTTACACCGGAGGAGAATTAACTTCCGTGGCTGATGATTCAGGCCGCTCGGTTTCCTACGGATACACGGACGGCGATTTGACTTCCTACACCGACCCCGAACACAAAACAACGACCTACGTTTATGACACCAACAACGAACTTGTGGCAACGTATGATGCGTTGAGTCGGTTGGTGGAGACCAATTTTTACGACGGTGCGGGCCACATTACAGTTCAGCTTACCGAGGGAGACACCAACAAGACGTGGCAGGTTGACGCTTCCGGTTATCAAACGGTGGAAACCGACCCTGCCGGCGACCAGCGGGTGCTGACTTACGATGATAAATACAGATTAATTGGCGAGCAGGACGGCTTGGAAAATCTTACCCAAACATTTTATGACGGCCAGGACCACGTCGTGATGACCATTTCACCGCTCGGTGAAACCAACCGTTATTTTTACGATGGCAACAACAACCTCATTGAGACTATTGACCCGCTTGGTTACACCAATCAGTTTTTCTATGACAGCCAGAACAGGCTGTATCGTTCCGTGGACGGACGAGGCAATCCAACCACCTATGGTTACAACGCAGAATTTTCCCTGACCAGCCAGACCAACGGCGCGGGCGATTGGGTCAATTATATCTATAACTCTGACGGCACACTCCACACGCGCACCGACATTGGCGGAACGACGACTTATGATAGCTACGATAGTTATGGACAATTAACCCATGTCACCTATCCCAATAGCTTGGGCACCGAAAGTTTTGTCAACGACGAATATGGTGACGTAAAAACCCACACCGACGGACGAGGTTATCTCACCACCTTCCAATATAACAATCGCCTCGAACTGACCAATACCATCGCCCCCACCAACCTGACCACAAGTGTGGTATATGACCCGGCAGACAACGTGACCAGCAGAACCGACGCGCGGGGCAACACTACCAGTTACACTTGGAGCGCCACGCGCAAGTTGCTCACGACGACCTTGCCAACCGTTTCCGCCGGAACTCCGGTATTGACCAGTATCTATGACAATCGCGACTGGCTTGCGGAGACAATCAATCCGCTCGAAGAACCGATCTTTTATACCAACAATGCCGCTCACTGGCTCATTTCACAAACCGATCCTTTGTCACATACAACCCGGTTTGGTTTCGATAACGACGGACGAAAGACAATGACCATCAACGCCGCAAACGAAACCAACAGTCAAACGTGGGACGCGAACAGTCAACTCGTTGCGCTGGCCGATGGAGCGCAGCATACGTCATCGCGCGCCTATGATGGAGCCGGAAACCAAATCATTCTGACCAACCGCAACGGCAAAGTCTGGCAGTTTCATTTCGACGGCGCAAACCGGCTGACTAACACCATTCCGCCTTCACCCATGCCGCCATTCTCACAAACGTTCAATCATCAAGGGTTGTTGTCCACTATCACCGACCCGGCGCAGCAAACGACCTATCTTTATTACGACGGCAAGGATAGACTTACCAACCGCACCGATAACACGGGAACTACCCTCTATGGTTTTGACGCCAACGACAACCACACCAATGTCAGTGAAAACGGCCTCATCAATTCATGGACTTATGATGCTTACAACCGGGTTTCAACCTACAAGGATGCTTATGGAAACTCGATTCAATACCAGTATGACTCTGACGGAAACCTGACTAACTTGGTCTATCCGGGCAATAAAAATGTCTATTACACTTATGATAATGACGACCAGCTTATCCAAGTTAAAGACTGGTCTGGCCGCATCACGACCTTTGGACATGACCTCGCCGGAAGGCTGACGAGCATCACGCGCCCGAACGGAACGCAGCGAATCATCAGCTACAATTCCGCCGGACAAGAAACGAACATTCTGGAGGAAACTGGCGTCGGTTTTCCGATTGCGCTGTTCCGATATAACTGGAATGCAAACCCGACTGTTCAATGGGAATTTGCCGCGCCGTTGCCGCACACGAACGCGCCGCCGACCCGCACGATGACGTATCACGATGACAATGAACTGTGGACAGTGGATGGGATGACCGTCACGGAAGATTATGACGGCAACCTGACTTCTGGCCCGTTGACTAACGACACGTTTGCAGCATATCATTTCGACGCAAGAAATCGCTTGCAAGATGTCGGCGGTGTCACTAATTTTTACGATGGAATGAACAACCGCATCGGCCAGACTTACGGAACAAATTCCGTGGCCTACGTGGTTAATCCGAACGCCAAGTTGCCGCAAGTCTTGGAACGGATTAACAATGGCGTGACGACGTATTACATTTACGGCGCTGGACTACTTTATCAAGTTACCGAGACTGCCACAAGCACCAACGCGCTCTATTATCATTACGATTATCGAGGTTCAACTGTGGCGTTGACCGATGATAACGGCAATGTCCGAGACCGCTTCGAGTATTCGCTTTACGCGACGCTGACTTACCGCGCCGGAAGCGACCAAACTCCATTTTTATTCAACGGACGTTACGGCGTGATGTCTGACCCGAACGGCTTGCTTTATATGCGGGCGCGGTATTACAACCCATTCCTTTGTCGGTTCCTGAATCCCGACCCGTCAGGCTTTGCCGGCGGACTCAATTTCTATGTGTATGCCAACGGAAATCCTATCAGCTATCTCGACCCGTATGGATTGAGTCCTAATTGGGGCTTGGTGGGGCGGAGCACTCTAGGACTTGTTGGTAATGGCATTGTCGTTGTGGGTGGCTATTTTTTAGCGCCGGAAACACTTGGCGCATCGGCAGTGCCGGCTACACTAGCTGCCTATGGTGTAGGAGCCAACGCAGGCAATATTATTAACGGGTTGTTTAATCAATCAGCGGGTCCCGTTGGACCAGTTCAAACAGTGGCCACTGTCATTGCCCCAAACAACGAGACCGCTAATAATATTGGCCAAGCAGGGGACTTGATTGCAAATCTAGCCACCGGAAACGAACTTGGTTCGGAAGAAGAAATAGTGTCTGCCGCAGGCTTGGTAACTGCCGCCCAATATGATAACGCCACATTGAGCCTTGCAAATCAATTTTCTACTATTTACCAAGGAACATTGACATTAGATGCTGGACTGACAGCGTATGATGCTTGGAGTTGGGCGCTTCCTTCAACTGGTTCTTCTACTGGAAAATGATAATGGACAAAAACACCAAGTCAGAATTTAGCTTTCGCCGCTTCATAATTCTTTTGGTGACGGTCTTGGGAGGATTATATCTCCTTTTCACCTATCTGCGGGTTGTGGCGGCATCTATTGGTCTGATGGCTTTGGGCTATGTTCTAATTTTGCGCCCCGGTATCAGGGCCTTAAGAAAGGGGTCTGTTTCAATTAACGCGCGGACTAAATTCGTGATTTATACGCGGGCAGATAATCCCGTTGAATATTGGCTTTATACTTTTCTATTTATGATTGCCGGAATTTCGATTTGCTGCTTTGCCCTGCTTATTCTCCTTCAATATTTTAAACTAATTCCCAATTTTCTTAAAATTGCAACATGAATGCCGATTATATTGGACGCTGTGTTGAGGGCGCAATTTTTATTGTGTGCGGCATAGCAACACTGATCATTGCGCCCCGTCAAATCCGCCGCCGAATTCAATCCGGCAAATTAGATGAAAAGACAGCGAAATGGAAATCAAAAATCGTGTGGCCGGTTGGTTGCTTAATAATAGTTTGGGGTCTTCTCAAAATTTTCACCGGTTATTAGCGCGCAGAAAATGAAGTTGCCGCAGCTTTTGGTTTATTGCCATTGGCCATCGCGCTGATGGGGACTATCCACTGGCTTGTTCTTCCGCAGTTTAATGAAATACGGCGGTGAAATGAATGGCGACAATCCAAATCATCGCGCGCTGTCGCTGCGGGCAATTATATGGCGGCGGCGAAAAACTCAAGGTATTGCTCGCCCTGTTGCCCTCTGCGCTCCACCTTGACTTTTTCGCCGCCGCCAAGCCCTTGCTTTTAAGAACAGCGCGTGGGGAAGTGACGCTGCTTTTGTCACTGGACAAACAGGAATTTTCGGCTAATTGATTTGATTATGGACAGCGAGCCAGATGCAATTTTGACCGGCAGGTTGAGCGAAGCGGAGTCGGTCTCAATTCCGAAAGCCGCCCGCAGGCTTGGCCTTGACGCTTATACACTTTGCACGCTCATTCAACGCGAGCAGGTGCGGGCCGGACTATCCGCGTCGGGCGAATTTGTCATTGCCAACGAGGAACTGAACCGGCTTTTGAAAAAGGATTAACGGCATGGAGAAGCGCGAAGGAAATCCACTACACGAAGTGCCGGGCAGCGAGTCGCGATTGACGGACGGACAACTCGCCGCCTACAACGCCGCTTTTCAGACGATTGAGGGTGATCTTGCAACCATGAGACCCGTGCGCGAGGCGTTGATCCGGTTGGAACACGTCCAATGGGAACGGCCCGTGCCAAAGGCTTTTGCCACCCACACCACGCCGGAAGGCCAATGGGACGCGCACGCGCTGCTGCTTAAACTTTTCCGAACTGAAATTTTGCTTTGTCGCAAGGCGGACGGCGACGAATGGGCGGTGATTCAATACCTTGTGGCTTCTCCCTACACGCAAGCCCACGGCGACACCGAGATTTTGCTGAAAGGAAATGGCGCCCGCGAAGTGGCGACCGAATATATGGCGCAGATGCGGCACACGCTGCGGTTCATGGCGCGTAACGCGGAAGTCAAAGCGCAGAAAATCGTATGGGAGCAATTTCCCGACGACCATCCTGGTAAAATCATTCGCGCCCTTTCCGAGCGATGCGACAGCGTTGCCGAAGGCACGGAAGTGATTAAACAGGCGCAAACGCAGTCCGTGCGCCAGTCGCGCGGCATCGGCATTTGAGGTATGGATCAGGAACGCGAAAAATTTCTGAATTTGAGGGAGAAGCCAGCGCGTGTGACCGTGGAGGAAGCGGCGTGGATTTTGCGATGCGCCATGCACGACATTCCGATTTTAGTTTCCAACGGATTGCTCAAACCGTTGGGGCATCCGGCGGATAATGCCACGAAGTTTTTTGCTTACGACACCCTTCAGGAACTGAAACATGACATAAAATGGCTGGCGCGTGTCACTGACGCGATAAGTGAACATTGGAAACTCAAGAACGCCCGTAAATCGGAAAACGCAGGGCAATTTTCTTCGCCAGGTGAATCAGACCGTTCTGGAAAATCCGCGATGCAACGCGCGTGAATGTTCTCATTTTGCGGACACCAACGGACACCAAAACGGACACCAAACGAGTTAAAAACGGTATGGTTGGATTAAGCCGAATTAGCTTGAATAGCCAATGAAATCAGCTATATTTGGATTGCAAACGCGGGGATAAATGGCCGATTCCGACCCTCGCCTCCAAACCTAACCGGTTGGAACTGTAATGGTTTGGAAGACTTCCACAGATGAGTGCCAGCGGAAGTGCCAGCAAAATTTAACTCTGGCCTGCCCTGCGTAACTCCCACCTGCTCCCTACCGGAGTCGAGATCAACCGTCATAACCTCATCACTGTAAACACAGTTATGAGACAACGATACAGACTCTATAAAAGAAAAAACGGCGGACGTTATTACATTCACGACGAAGTGACGGGCAAGCAGGACAGCCTGCTTACTAGCGACCGCGCCACCGCCGTTCGCTTGTTCCACTCGCGGCAGGAAGCCGAACAGCAGCCCGCCGTGAACCTGCAAATCGCCCGCGCGTATCTGGCAGCGAGCGACCCGCAAATCGCCACCCCCGACTGGCAGTTCGTCATGGACGAACTGGTGAAGCTGAAAAAATACCAGACCCAACACCGCTGGCAGACGGCCATCAAGGACAAGGCGTTCGACTCGATCCGGCATTTGCCGCTTCTGGAAACGCGCCCGGAATATTTTCTACGCGTGCTGGAGTCCGGAAAGGTTTCCACCAATGTCTATCTGCGGCGCATCCACAACTTCGCCTTGGACATGACTTGGCTGCCGTGGCCGGTGCTGGCCAAGAAACGCTGGCCGGCGGTCGAGTTCAAGGAAAAGCGCGGCATTACTCTGGCCGAACATCTGGCCATCGTCGCCCGCGAACAAAATCCCGAACGCAAGGCGTTCTACAAACTGGCGTGGCATCTGGGCGCGTCGCAATCTGACATGGCATTCCTTGAAGCAGAAAATGTTGATTGGGATAACCACGTCATCAGCTACAAGCGGATGAAAACCGACACGGTTGACATCATGCGCTTCGATGAAGACATGGCGGAAATCCTGCGGGACCTGCCGGGCAGCGGCCCATTGTTTCCGTATCTGCGCACCGTCCGCGCGGGCGACCGCGCCACGGAGTTCAAACAGCGCTGCAATGGACTTGGCATCAAGGGCGTCTCGCTGCACAGCTACCGATACTCTTGGGCGGAACGGGCAAAGACGACGGGCTATCCAGAACGGTATGCGCAAGTGAACTTGGCCACAACAGCAAAGCCATGACGCGGGCCTATTCGCGCAAGGCCGAGGTGGAAATGCCGTCGTTGAGCGAATACGAGCGGCAACAGAAGGCCATCATTGGAAACCACGAAACCGAACCCGTGACGCAGAGCGTCGCGGCATAAGAAGGACATCATGCAATCTTGGCAAATTAAAGCACTCGAACTGGAAGCATCGGGATTAAAACATCTTGATGGATTCATCCACGGACATGCACTCTATTTTTTCATCGGAGCCATTTATCTCTTGCTGGCTTTGCTGGCATGGGTATTGAGCGGTGCCTTGCGACGAAAAGGAGGAAAATCCACGCACCAAGTCCGGCCAGCCATTTTCATTGATCTGACTGGACCGCCACCAACGCCCCCGGACACATTTGACCCATTCCCGCCATATCGGGAATCATCGCATTACGACTACGATGACCATTATCACGACTGACCCAGGGCAGCGGGCGGGTGGCGCGGAACTTCAAGCCACCAGCTCGCCGCGCCGTTGGTCGCTGCTGCGTAACAGACTCGCCGTCCGATTTTCAACCGCTTGATGACATCAATGCGCGCGACAGTGAAATGGAAATCAAACTGGACGCGGTGAAAATGAAAGTTTAGCGTTCGACGCATGGATTTGCCCCGCCGATTTGCCTACGGTCCGCAATGGCGGAAAATCGTGATTATGTTGGCATTGGGCACTGCCATATTCGCTCTCGTGGGTAAAAAATCTTTTGGATTTGGTCTGGCACTCGGTTTCTTGCCACTGTCATTTGCGTTGATGGGAACTGTGCGCCGACTTTTCCTCCCAAAATTTCTTGAATTGAGGCAAGACGCGCTTTCGATCTCGACTGGATTCTTTCAGGCGAGAGTAGCGAAGATTCTATATGCCGACATTGAGCAGACATCGGAGGTCAAGCGCGGACGCATGACGACTTTTTATCTGCGAACCAAAGAACGCACATTTGAAATCAATTCCATACTGTTGCCAGACATGGTCAGCTACGTTGCGATCAGAGATTTCATAATCTCACGCGTTGCACCAAAAGAAAAAATCGTTCTACCGATTGAAGCTGGCAAGTATTGTTTCAGATGCAGCTACGAAGGCATCGGTGAGATTTACGATTCCAATGGAGGAATTCTTTGGCACTTCAAAACATTGCATAAACGTCTCCACTATCCATACGGATTGTTTCGATTGCCCGATTTTGTTATGTATGACAAGGCGGAGAAAGAAATTTTCAGGATAAAACTCGAACGCAAATGGGCATTGGCTCAATTTGCGATGCTTGAAAATGGATCAACTGTCTGCATTATCAATCAGCGAAGCATTTTACGGAACAAATTCACACTAAACTTTAGAAACGGACAGAAATGGGTCTTCAAAATGCCATTGTTCACCGTGCGTTTCGGAGGATGGTCCGAAACGGGTGAGAAAATTCGCGTTCGCATTCGGACTCATAATATCTGGTATGTGTTTATTGACACGAATGTTGACAGCCCGCAACTGGCGGCGGCGCTGGCATTCATTCACAGGGAACGACTGCGATTTAATTAGCGGTTTCGTTCGTCATTGGTCGTCACAATGCTGGCGATTGCTTTTCGATGGCACACGCTGAGAGCTATGACAATCGCCGCGCCGCCGGTCGCTGTTGCGTAACGGACTCGCCTGTCCTCATGCCGTTTGGAATTGCCGTGCCCGCTTCCGTGCGTTCTTGTTGCGCCAGTGCCGATGAATGGCCGCCACCATTTTCTCAAGCCAGTTCACATCTGCAACATTCCGGGCGAGCACATCGCGTGAATAATGTTTCACACAGTATTTCTGCGGACGACCCAAAGGTTTGATTAAACCCGCCCGTGTCAGTGGCGGGATGATATGCCGGGGCAGGTTCAGTGCCTCGGCAACTTCCTCCTTGGTCATCGTGACACCATATTTTTCCAACGACCGTGTTTTCAATAGTGAATCGGCAGTCATACATTTTCCTTGGTTAAAGTGAGGGTGACGGCGGCAATGTGCGTGCTCAACGTCGCGGCCAAGCGGCGATCCGCCGACTTCACAAATTTCAATTCGTATTTCTGAATCCCTTGTTCCAGCCGCTTGAGGCCGCTGCCCAGGACAACCACGTCGGCGCTAGCAAAATGAATCCGCATTTTTTCGGGCGGGGCATCCGGCTCCTTTTCCAATGCCGGGTTGGAAATCTTTTCCGCATATAAGAATTGTGCGTAAGGCAGCAGATAGCTGATGCCGTTATCGGCAAACACATCGAGCGCGGCGACGGTGGGATCATTACCGAGGCAGGGATTGTCGCGCGGGCTAGACGCTGATGCGGTGGGTGGTTGTTCGCTGGTGTTCAGTTGGTTTGATTTCATGGCTGCTCCTTTTAGTTGTTTCGATTGAAAGTGATTGGGCAATGCGTTGGCGGAACCGTTTCAGAAAACGGTTGCCCCGCCGCAAAATGGTATGGAGGAAGTCACGTTGAGGCATGGCTTCAACGGCTGCTAAACGCGCACTGGAACGGGTGATATGCGAACGAAGCAAGTCGCTGTCATCGGTGAAAATCTGGCAACGCTCGCACCCGCGCGAGATGCTGACGTAAAATTGTTCCTGATTGATGGCGGGCAGCGAACGCGACGAGGCGACCAGCAAAACTTCATCCACCGTTTTGCCCTGGGCGGCGTGCGACGTGACAGCGTAGCCGTGCGTGAACGTGCGATAATCGGCCGGGATTGTTCTGCCATCGGTCAAAATGATGGCCTCGCCTGCAAGGCGTTTGACCTCGACCAGTTCACCGTTGACGAAATGCTTGCGCACGGCCACCGCGTTCGCTTGCAACAACAGCTTGTCACCGGCAGCCACTTTCAATTTCCGTTTCTCCCCCACATCGCAGGCGATATCTGCACCCAATGGGAAAATGTTTTCGGAACCATCCTTGTGTTGAACTTTGAGCGAATCATTCTCGACGGCGACCACCGCAACCGTTTCACCTTTTTCAAAACCATGTCCGCGACGATGAAAATGGATGGCCATGTCGGGACGATATTGCCGTGCATCCCGCTTTTGCGCTTCCGTCCACGACAATGAATCAAAAACTTGAAATTCCTTTTCTTCCAGAGCCAGACGGCCAGATGATTTCAATTCCGCCCGGACTTTTTCCGTCACCGCTTCAATTTCATTCCACGTCGGCGCGACCAGCAGCGCGGTCTTATTTTCCGCCAACGCTTTCAAATACGACTTTGCCGCCGAGCCGTGAAGATCATGGTGGCCGTCCTCAAGGACTTCAGTGATGGCTGCCATCCGTTCCAACTGCGCGAACGCTTCCATCGTGCGTTTCTGCGCGGCCAGTTCCACGGCTTTGCGATAATCCGCTTTGCGTTGCCGCCGGATGGCCGTCAACTGGCCGGACTTGAAATCGGAATGCCGTTCCAAAATCCGCATCGCATCACCCCGTGCAACCGAAGCGTGCTGACCGGTGTCGCCGGACAAAATGATTCGCGCTTCTTTCGCATAATCAAACAGCCGCTTCATGTCATCCATCCCCACCGCCCCGGCTTCATCCAATACAATCAATTGCCGTTCGGTCAGAACCGGCTTTGACAGCAGCAGGCTTTGCAGTGTCACCGCCTCGAATCCTTCTTTTCTTAACACGTCCGTTGCCGCCGCTGTTGGGGCGCAAAATAGCGGTTCAATCTTTGCCTCTTTGCAGGCGGCGACCAGTTCGCGCAACGCCGTGGTTTTGCCACTGCCCGCCAGTCCGCGCAGGCCGGTGATGCGGTCACTGGTGCGCAGCACATGGTAAATCGCCCGGCGTTGATCTTCGCCGAGCCAGTCGGCAGGCCGATAACCGGGATGCAACGGCGCGACCGAATCGCAGCCCGCGTTGACCGTCTGGATTAAATCCAATTCCGTCGCCAAAATTTGTTGCGTGGAAAATCCACGTTCCGTTTTCACCAAGTCTGGCAAGTGTTTCACCGTCGCTTTCAAATGGTTCAAATCGACCGCGCCTAAACGATGCGACAACGCCACGCTCAACAGTTCATGTTCTGGCGCGACCGACTTGCGCTCGAAGACATGCGCGACGGCATGGTTCAAGGCTTGTTTTTCCACCAGGGCAATCTGTGGCAAGCGGGTTGAATGAGCCGACGCCCGGAGTGTTTGCAGCGATTGCCGATCATCCGCAGACAACTGCGCCAACTGCCGTTCACGGACTTCGGCGGTTGAAATGCCTTTGACCTTTTTTGCTCGGCTCTGATGCACCGCATGGGAAATTTCATTGTTGGAAAGTTTTCGACCCAGCTTTTCCTCCATTTCCTTCACCACCGCGTCGCGCTGTTGCGCGCGTTTGGAAAATTGCTGTAACACTCCATCACTCACGCCCTCAATTTGAAAACCGTTTTTGGCCGGTTGAATCCGGTAGCCAATTTGTTGCACCCGTTTGGCCAGTTCATTTCGATAAACGGCCGTGCCGTAACGGATCGCGTCATACATGCCCCGCGCTTCCAGCGCCTTCCAGCACTTCTCCGTTTCATCAAACGTGGCGTTGAACACCGTGAAATGCGTATGCAACTGCGGATCAAGTGCGCGGGAACTGTCATGCACAAACGAAGCGGCCACAAGATTGCCCGTCACCCGATCCGTTCGACTACCGTGCTTGCGAACGCGCGCGGCGGCAAAGATTTCAAGTTCGCGGAAAGCAATGCAGGCGGATTCCTCATGAGCCGTCACCAGCCGTTCATCATCCAACGTCACCGCCAGCACCGATACGGATTTGGGCGGCGCGCAGGTGAAATCGAAAAATACCCGGCGCTGGTCCGCCTTCAATTGTCGCTGCGTCAGACGCTCATCATTCTGCGGTTTCAGGTTTTCACACAGCGCATGAAATTGTCCGCGGGTGACATTATCCTTTAATCCCAAATGTTCCGCACCCGCGCCGATCCACTGGCCGGGACGGATTTCACCGGCGGCGTAGTAATCGTTCTGCGCCAGATGCTCGTCAAAATAACTCTCGGCCTCGGCCAGATGTTTATGTGAAACGGCCGTGAACATAGGGCATCACTTTATCAGTTTCTTAAAAGGCTTTGTGCCACTTTGGAACAATCGTAAATTTCATTCCTGCTTCCATTTTTCGTTTTGTCATTTTACCTGACGAGGAATTGTCAAAGGTGACGTTGGGACACGAAATGCGTTCCTCACCTCTGCCGTGCCATTGGTCGGCTGAATCAAAAATGAACTTGGTTTCATTCATGCGGTAATTTTATCGGATGCCACACCCCCTTTTGTGTAATCTTTACACAATCGTCTGGCCTCTTTCTGTTCTCTTTACCGTTTGCCATTTTACCGGAATTGCCCGCGTCGTGGTGTATCACATACACAATATGCGCCGACTGTCTTGCCGTCTTAAATAGCTCCGATAAATGTTCATCACCCCATTCTGCCGGAAACCGTCACCATCCATGATCAAGCGTTGAACAAAATGATTCATGGCGCATTTTCTCACGGAATGAAGCCGTGGCAGTGCGATTCCCGCACAGGTTGAATTTCCAATTCTGCCATGCTGGATGTGAATGGCTTTTTTCATGGCGACATTTTTGCAGATTACCGAAGCCGCTCTGTTCGTTTTCCAAACAAAATGAATTCCGTCTTTTTCATGATTCATGGGCGTCAGTCTGGCAGAATTAAGAGCGGTGAAGCCGTAACCCATTACACAAGATGAAAACAATTTCGATTGTCTGCTTGAGCGCCGGGCAAACCAGATCGCCCATGCGTGGCAGTGAGTAAATTAACTCAACGTATTGAGTAAATTGTATGATGTGCCGACAACGCCATAACCGGCTGCTGAACCGGCTTATGGAAAAACGCCGCTTTTTGCGGGTCTGGCCGGTTCACGGCAGCACATTGCGGTGAATAAACACCTCATTCGCCGCATATAATGCGGTGATTGCGCTAGATTTTCCCCGTATGTTAATTGTTATAGACCGCGCCAAAAACATCGTTGGGCCGCAAATTCGGAAATGGAGATACGCTCGCGGCTGGTCGCAAGCGAGACTGGCGGTTCAACTTCAACTGAACGGACTGGACATGAGCCGGGAAGTGCTTGCCCAGATGGAATGCCAAATTCACTGCATCAGGGACAAACACATTTTTCATCTCGCCCGCGCCTTGGAAGTGAAAGTGTCCGATTTTTTCGTTGGTTTTGAAAAATGAAAAGTTGTTATGAAATCATAACAGCCATCCTCACGCAAAATGGTAAAACACAGCGAAACAATATGAATGCCAACGAACCAAACACAACCAAACCGTCACAGCAAACAGAACGGATCGCCTATTCGATCCCCGAAGCCGCCGATATGCTCGGCTTGGATTATTTCAGCGTCTATCGGCTCGTCCAACGGGGAAAACTGAAGGCGTGCCGTGCGCTGCGCGGAAAGTTTCTTATTCCGCGCACGGAACTCTTTCGACTGTTGAACGCGGAGTAGAAAAGCCGCGTTGCACTGGGGGAATCATTTGCCCGCCGCTGGTTCTGCGAGACCGTGTGCAATCCGGCGGGTGCGCACGGCGGCGAAGGTGCGTTGCGTTCGCCGGGCCACTTCCCGGTCGGAAAATTTGCCGAGCAAATCATCTTCCTCTGGCAGCCATGGACGGTGCTTGGAGTCGCAGCAACGAATACCCAATTTGCACCGCTGCATTTTAACCGAGCCAGCCGGATGACCGGTGCGAGCAGCCACTTTCGCATCCGTGAATTTGCCCAAAAGTGCTAGGTCTTTTTCCGTCCAGGGTTTCCACACCGGATTGCAAGGCGGCAGCCCCAACTCGTATCGGTGAAAGCGCACCGTGGCACAACCGCGACCGATGAGGCGAGCCACATCTTTGTCCGGCATGGTGCCGAGCAATTGCAATTCGCGTGGAGTCCAAGCCTTGTCGAGCGGAGCGGCTTGAACGCCTAATTTTCGGCGGCGACTGCGGATGGATTGCAGGCCACGTCCGAGTTTTTGCGCAAGTTCAGGGTCTGGCCGGGTGCCGAGAAGCTGGTCTTCATTTTTCGTCCAAGGACGCGAAAGTCTGGCGCGTTTAGAGCGAATGCCTAGTTTGCGTCGGCGATTTTTTATGGAAGCGACCGTGCGACGCAGAAGCATCGCAATCTGATCATCAGGCCGGGTGCCCAAGACCTTGTCGTCTTCAGGCCGCCAGGATTTGCGTTTTGGATTGCAGGGCGGAATACCCTTGTTCAACCGCCGCGCCGCCACGGCATCGTAACTGCGTTTCAACCGGCGTGCCAATTTCTTGTCCGGCATGGTGCCCAACAAGTCATCTTCTTCAGATATCTAGCGGATAACCTTATTCATATTTTATTTGCAAGAATATCAGGGTGAAAACTATTTTGCCACTTAGTTTTTATTGTTCGGATCTGGCTTGACATAGTGTTTTTATTACACTATCAATGGGGCATTGTTGGTGAAATCGAAGCCATTGCCGAATTCAAGCCAAACGACCAATAACATTTATGCCACACACATATCAATATCCCCGTGCCGCACTGACTGTGGACTGCGTGGTTTTCGGTTTCGGCGCAGGCGAACTCAAAGTGTTGTTGATTCAGCGCGCACAGGAGCCGTTCAAGGGGAAATGGGCGTTGCTGGGCGGTTTTGTTCGGGTTAGCGAAACGCTTGATAACGCCGCGCGCCGCGAACTGGCCGAAGAGACCGGCCTTGAAAATGTTTTCCTCGAACAACTTTACACATTTGGGACGGTGAATCGCGACCCGCGTGAACGTGTTGTCAGCGTGGCGAATTACGCCCTGGTTAAACTATCCGATCACAAGGCAAAGGCCGCGACTGACGCCGCCAATGCCGAATGGTTTCCCATTTCCAAACTACCAAAGCTGGCGTTCGACCATGCTGAAATCGTGGCGGCGGCGCTCGCCCGGTTGCAAGGCAAGGTTCGCTATCAACCGATTGGTTTCGAGTTGTTGCCTCCTAAATTTACATTGTCCGAACTTCAACATCTTTACGAAGCCATTCTCGAAACCGGATTGGATAAGCGGAATTTCCGCAAGAAAGTCCTGGGCTTCGACTTGCTCGTGCCGCTCAAGGAAACCCAGATGTTCGGACGGCATCGCCCGGCGCAGTTATTCCGCTTCGACACGGTTAAATACGAGAAACTCAAAAATCGTGGATTCAATTTCGAGCTATGACAGTAAAAGAAAAATTCTTTCACGTCACAGTGTTGTCGAACTTCGCTCGCGGGTTCGACAAGTATTCACGCGGCTACCACCACAAAACAATCGTGGATTTAACCGGAAATGAAATTTACGTTGAGGCGGCCAGCCAATACGATTCCGTCAGCCAGATTCTTAATTTCACACTTTTTTATCTGCGCAACGGCGAGTTGACCCGGACGAAGAAGGTTAATATGCGTTGCTTTTTTCCGGAGGAATTGATGGCTCTTTGCCGTTTCAACGGGCTGGAAGTCATGCGGCGTTACGGTGATTACGACGAGACGCCGTTCACCAGCAATTCACCGAAACAAATTTTGTTTTGTCGCAAAACCTCGGAGACTAAAGTTCTGACTTGATGCCCACAACCCGAACCATCCTCATCCTCGAAGACAACGACGAGCGCATCGCCGGCTTTCAAAAAACCGTGGCCGAACTCAATGGCAGTTTTGAACTGAAAATCTGGCGCGATGCTCATTCGATGACTGCCGAGTGTGCAGAGTTTTTCTCAAGTGCCGCGCTGATTTGTCTGGATCACGATTTGAATCCACAGCCCGGTGTCACAACCGACCCCGGCACGGGTTTGGATGTCGCTAAATTTCTTTGCGGTTTCATGCCCGTGTGCCCGGTGTTGATTCATTCATCGAACACTGACCGCGTTTATTCCATGCACAACGAATTACGATTCGCACACTGGATGGCAGACCGGGTTGGTCCGCTCGGCACAGACTGGATTGAGACGACGTGGTTGCGGCGCGTTCGCGAGTTGATTGCCGAACACGGAAATACATGGCAGGCGAATCTGCCAGCTAATCACAGCGAACGCGTCGAGCGAATGCAACTCTCTCTCGACGGACTTGGACTTGGCGATGCGCTGGGTGAAATGTTGAGTTATCAGTCGGCGAATGCAACAAGGCGGCTGGCAGACAACGAGCTTCCGGCAGGCCCTTGGTTTCATACCGATGACACCGAGATGGCAATTTCCATTGTCGCGGTTCTCAAATCACATGGGGAACTAAATCAGGACGCGCTGGC
>Ga0207933_1000727_pt1 | contig 29076 bp, 29 predicted proteins | sample NGESurdeep092012_4_FD_184488 | JGI IMG/M metagenome (GOLD analysis project Ga0207933, IMG submission 184488) | Arctic peat soil microbial communities from Barrow, Alaska - NGEE Surface sample F53-3 deep-092012 (SPAdes) | ecosystem: Environmental > Terrestrial > Soil > Wetlands > Peat ... | reverse complement strand
CGATACGGCGATCGCCGCCTCGCAGGATCAGTTCACGGCGGCGGGTAGCGCGAAGGCTGTCGTGTTGGCGCGCGCGGACACCTATCCCGATGCGTTGTCCGGTGGACCACTGGCGGCGAAGGTCGGGGGCCCGTTGCTACTGACGTCATCCACGTCGTTGCCGTCGTCTGTGCAAGCGGAAATCATCCGGGTGCTGCCCAAGGGCGGCACCGTCTACATCTTGGGTGGTACGTCCGCTGTCAGCACTACGGTGGAGACAACGATCACCGGCCTGGGTTTTGCTGTGCAGCGACTGGCCGGCGCGGACAGGTTCGCGACCGCGGTCGCGGTCGCCGGTGCGATGGGTAACCCCACAACGGTTTTTGAGGCCACCGGTCTGAACTTCCCCGATGCGCTTGCGGGTGGCCCGGCGGCGATTAAGTCCGGGGGCGCCATCTTGCTCACCGACGGGTCGAGCCAGTCAACAGCCACCGCGGCTTACCTCGCGGCGCACCCCGGAGGGAAGCATTACGCACTCGGTGGCCCGGCAGCCGCAGCGGACAAGACCGCAACCCCACTAGTCGGCGAAGACCGCTACGGCACCGCGGCAGGGGTGGCCGACACGTTCTTCCCCACCGCGACCATCGTCGGTGCCGCGACCGGCACCGACTTCCCCGACGCGTTGGCCGCAGGCCCCGATCTGGCAGCCAAGGGAGCCCCGCTGGTGCTCGTCGCGCCGACAGGCCCGCTGCCGGGCGCCACCACAGCGGTGATGCTCGCCTTGTCGACCAGTGTGAAGAGTGCAGATGTCTTCGGTGGTACTGCATCGGTCAGTGATGACGTCGCCACCCAGCTCGGCACACTTGCGAATGCGGGTGCTACGGCATTGGCCGCGAACACCTCGACGACCTACACAGGCCGGTACGGGGTTCTCACTGAAACCGTGACCGGCACCAGCACGGTACAGCTGACCCAAGTGATCGATGGCACCAACGGCGCGGTCACCACGTATGTGAAGACCGGAACGGCGCCTCCTGCCAACACTACGGTGACGCTTGCTCAACTGCAGGCAGTGCCACTGGATGCTGCCGGGTTGGAAAGCGCCGTCAACACCTTGTACAAGGCCTTTGACACCACCGCCGGTCTCACGACGACCGACCCGAACGCGTTGTTCCTCGTCAACGCCGGGCAGGTGTTCCTGAACCCAGTCACTCCGCCCACGTTGCGACTGGCAATCTATGGGGCCCTTGCGGCCGCACCGGAAACCGGCGTGACCTCAGAGATCAAGGACTCCACCGGTCGCACAGGTGTTGCGATCAGCGCCAAGGTAACCGGCAGCACGGCCGCCGACAGTGGCACCATCACCTACATTTTCGACCCGGCGACAGGGTTGCCGCTTGAAGACGTCACCGCATCATCAACCGGCGCGGTCATTCTTCGCTCCACGATCAACTCGATCACAACAACCAATACACTCCCGACCAACCCCTACGTGTAATCAGAACCGACCCGATTGGCCCGGCCGCATCCAGCGCGCCGGGCCAATCATGTGTGGGAAACATCCTCAACGGCCGCTGACTCGGCCGTTTCGCCCAGCGCGCCATCGTGTCGAGTTGAATGCGATCGTCGGGCGCGCTCCGGGGCACGTTGGGCTCAGGGACTATGGCCGCCGCCGACCGCGGCACACTAGTGGATTCCAGGCCTAGACACCTAGCGACCCAATGCCTAGACTACCTAGGTATGTTGTGGTTGACGAGCGACGTGGAACTGATGCTGATGGGTGTGCTGCGCCGCGGTCCCGCCCACGGGTACGCGATCATCGCCGGGTTGCGTGACGACAGCGCCGGCGAGTTGGATCTGGCGGAGGGCACCATCTATCCCGCGCTGCACCGCCTAGAGCGGGCTGGGCTGATTGAAAGTTCGGTCGAGTCGGCGCAGGGTCGGCGGCGACGGACATATGCGCTGACTGCGCAGGGCCGCAAGGAGTTCACTTCACAGCGGCGCGCGTGGCGCAGCTACGTCGCCAACATGCAGGCGGTGATCGCATGAGTGAGACGCCGATCGAGGACTACCTCGACGAACTGCTGCGCCGCACACGGTCCGACGCCCGGACCACGCGGCGGCTGCTGGACGAAGCGAGCGACCATCTTCACGCCACGACGGCCGACCTGGTCAACGATGGCATGTCGCGACAGGCGGCCGAGACTGAAGCCGTGCGTCGGTTCGGGCCGGTGGCACCTATCGCGCATGCGACATCGCGCCGATCGTTCCTGACGCTGGTCGTCGAGACGCTGCGCGGCGCGTTGTTCTTGGCCGGCTGCGGGCTGGTTGCGGTCGGTATCAGCGGGCTCGTGGCCTTGGCCATGAACGTGTGGGCCGGCCGGTCGTTCGTCGGCGGGGTCACGGTGTTCCAGGGCCAAGGCTCCGGCCCTTCGGTCCAAGAGGTCGCGGACGATGCAGTGGTGCTGCGAGTCATCGCCGGGCTGGTCGGACTTGTGCTGCTGCTCGGGTACCGTGCGTGGCGCCGGCGTACTGACTCCCCGCCGCTGCTTCCCCCCGGCCTGGTCGACGCGCTCGGCGCGGCCGCGTTCGCCGCTGCCACCGCGGGCCTCGTGATCGTTTCGACCGATCAAGCCGCTCAAACTGGCACCCCCGGTGTCGGCTTCCCACTCAGCGGTGCGCTGGTCGCACTTCCGGCGACCGTCTACTTCTGCACCCGCGCCGCCCGCGCCCTGCTGCCACCGCCGACGAGTCCAGACCACGCCACGTGAGCAGATCGCCGCTCTCGACCGGCAGTTCGCGAAATCGTGTTGACCGTGCAGTCATCATGACCGTGTGCGCAGCTTCGATGAGCTCGTTGATGAAGCGGAAGCGGCCGACGTCTCTGGTTGGGATTTCGGCTGGCTCGATGGCCGGGCATCCGAACAACGCCCGCCGTGGGGGTACGCCCGACTCGTGGCCGCGCGTCTTTCCGAGGTGGGCTCCGCGTTAGACATCGACACCGGCGGTGGTGAGATCGTCGCGCAGATGCCGCAGCTACCGAACACCATGGTGGTTACCGAGGGATGGGCCCCCAACGTCGAGCGTGCGCGGCGCACCCTGTCACCGCGCGGTGTGCAGGTTGTCGCGGTCGAGCAGGGAGAACCCCTCCCTTTCGCCGACGCCAGTTTCGAACTCGTGACGAGCCGCCACCCGGTGAAACCCGACTGGAGTGAGATCTCCCGCGTGCTTGTCGAGGGCGGTACCTACCTGGCCCAACACGTCGGACCGGCGTCAGCATTCGAACTCATGGAGTATTTCGTTGGTCCCCTGTCGGAGCAGCGCCTCGCTCGAGATCCGCGACGCGAGGCCGCGGCGGCGCGGGCGGCCGGGTTGCAGATCCGGGAGCTGCGCACCGCCCGCTGTCGGATGGAGTTCCTCGACGTCGGCGCGATCGTTTACATTCTGCGCAAATGCGTGTGGTGGGTTCCCGACTTCACCGTCGAGCGCTACCGCGACGTGCTCCGGCAACTCGACGGTTACATCCGCGAGCACGGCGCGGTGGTGGCTCATTCGACGCGCACGCTGTTCGACGCCAGACTCGAACTCCACTGAGACGCGTCTCGAGCAACGCTCGGCCTGCGGGATCAGTTCTCGGTTAAGGACACCGCGGTGGCTCGGAGCCGGGCATCGATCGTGGCTGTGAGCTCTTGGGGCTCTGGGTCCAGCGACGGTGTATCCGACGGCGAACTCCCCCCCGCGAAACAGTGCTGACGCTAAGGCCTGCCCAGCGCCGCGCTGCCCGGTGCTGCCGTCCAGTAGCCCCGCGTCGGCGACCTGGAGTACTTCCACTAAGGAGACTCCGAGCGCGGCGGCGTAGTCACGGCCCTTATCAATAGCCGAGTGGATCGCGGCGGCCCGCACGTGCGCCCAACCGGGGTTGTCGGAATCAACCTGCCAACTGACGTTATGGATGTGCAGGTCCTCCTGGGAGCTCAGCTGAGCGCCGAGCACCTCCAACAGGTCGAAGTCGCGCACCGCGATCTGTACGCCGACAGTCGCGGTGACGCGCCCCGTTGATTCGTTGATACCGGTGATCTTGTTGTGTTCGTGCTCGGCCCAGGTGGTCGCGGATCGCGCTAACCACGTCAGTGCGTTGCGTTCGGTGCCCACCGTAAGGACGACGGCACCCAGCGAGGTGAGGTCGGTGGTCAGCCGCTCCAACGCCGCCGAGGCCTCCGCGAGCGCGTCGGGCTTGGACCCGCGAGATAGCGAGATCGCGCCGGACAAGAGCACCGAGTCGGCGGGGACCGTGAGAGTCGCCTCACCGCGCACCGACAGCACCAGGCCAGCCTGATCGGTCATCAAAAACCTCCGGGTCTATTGAGGACATAGTGATAAGTAATGAGCTGGGGGACAAGCTGTACCGGCCCATCGGAGATGCGTATGACTGCCAACCTCGCTGCGCTCTGCTTCGACGCGCACGAACCGCTGCTTGTTGCGCGCTTCTGGGGCGGCGTCTTGGGATGGGAGATGGCTGACGACGCCAAACAGGGCGTCGAGCTCCTCCCAAGTGATGACACCGGGTTTCGGCTCCGGTTTCTGCTGAGTCAGGAGCAGAAGACCGCGCAGAACTACATGCACTTCGATCTGACGAGCAACCTCGAACCGCAGCAGCAGACCGTGGAGAGGGCGCTGCGACTCGGCGCACGGCACATCGACATCGGTCAACGACCTGACGAAGGCCATGTGGTGCTCGCCGATCCCGAAGGCAATGAGTTCTGCGTGATCGAGGCCGGCAACAAGTTCCTCGCTGGGTGCGGATTCATCGGTGCGGTCTCCTGTATCGGTTCGCAGGAGGTCGGCTACTTCTGGAGCAAAGCACTCGGCTGGCCGTTGGTCTGGGACCAGGACCAAGAGACCGCCATTCGCTCGCCGCATGGCGGACCCAAGATCACATGGGGCGGTCAGCCACGGATGCCGAAGACCGGCAAGGATCGACTGCATTTTGATCTCGCTCCAGGTGCCCACGGTGACCAGCAAGCGGAGGTTGACCGCCTCGTTTCACTCGGAGCGACTCGAGCGGACGGCGGGCAGGGCGATGTCCGCCCGGTGGTGATGGCCGATCCCGATGGCCGTGAGTTCTGCGTGCTACCACCGCAGTCATGACCCGCTAAACGTGACGTCTCCTGTAGTCGGATCGACGACGGCGCCGAACTCGAACGAACTGGATATGCCGTCCCAGAAGCCTTGCACTCCGCCTGCGCGAGGTACCGTGACGCCGGTCTCGCCCCAGAGAACGACGACGCCAGTCACATCACACTGAGCCCGCGGAACTGTGATGGGGACGACGGTGATCACCGCCTGTGCGCCAGGGTGTCCGCAGGCAGATCGCAAAGACTCCGGTAGGGCCGGCTGTGGTGAGCGAGACGCTGGCCCGTTGATCGATGGTTGCGTACTTCGCGACTCGCTGCCTATCGCGGTGTGGGCCTGATCCTGGTCGCGTGCCGCGCTCGCGCAGCTCGCTGCACCGAGGACGGTCAGTACGACGGTCAGTGCCGCACGGCATCCACCGACCATCGATGCTCCTTGTCCCGTGGGAGTGATCCATGTGACGTTTGGCGCGTGCAGACTGGTTCCGTGGAACCTGCGTCAGCAAAGTCCCGTCTCAGCATCGTGAAGGCCAGGCTTGTTGCGCTGCTAGCAGTGCTGGTGGCACTGGCCGCTTGCGCGTCGGTGGCACAACGCTCGGGTGCGACGGCTAATCGACTGTCAGGAGTGTCCGCGCCAGCCTCGAGTTCGCCGCCTACATCGCCGCCTAGCTCCCCGACTACCTCGACGATTCCCGATAGCGCATTTCGGGTCGCGGCTCCGGTGCTGGACTTCGCTGCCGGGCCAGGCCCAGCCCCGGTGCAGGCAGCGTGTGTGCCGGCTGACGTCACCGCCACCGCACAGACTCGTCCGATCGCGTCGGGTGTGGCTGGCGTCGTCGAGTTGGTCGGCGCGCACTGCTCACTGCACATCTCCACGTGGCCCACGCACTTGCTCGACAGCGCAGGAAACAACCTCGCCCTACCGGTGGACGCGACAGTCACCACAGTCAACCCAGCTCTCAACCAGCGGACCGACGTGCCTTTGGCGCTGGGAAGCGTCGGCTGGGGATTCACGTGGCGTGGTTCGTGGTGCGGCCCGAAGGCAGTCTCGGTTGTCATCGCTCTCGACGCCAACCAGAGCCAACGCGCCAGTGGTTCGGTGGACCAAATCATCGCGCCGTTGACCGGACCCGCACCGCCGTGCCAAGGCCACTCTGCCGCCGTCCTCATACCAGGTGTACCGGGCGGGCCGACCGATGCGACGTTGACGCCGCCGCCGGAGTGGGCCGGTCTGCGCGCCACGTTGACGTTGCCCGCGACCACCGACGGCCAGACCCTGCGCAGTGCAGTCGTGCAACTCCAAAACACCGCGGGCGTCCCGATCGTGATGTCGCCGTGCCCCGACTATGCGCTCGACATCGACAATGTCACGGCCGGCGGGAGCGCGCTGCAAGGAGGCGGCGGCGCGCTACCGTGCCCGCAATCAGCCCAGGTGGTTCCGGCCCACGGCACGATCCGCTATGACCTCGGTGCGCAGTCGTACGACGAAGGCGATCCTGGAGGCGGCGCGAACCCAGGCAGCACCGTCACCGCTCGCTTCGCCATCGCTGGCATCCCGACAGCGCGCGCCACTGCCATCGTCAACTGACCCTTCCGCTTGCATCTCACGCGACGTGAGGTTGCACAGTGGTCTCATGACCGACAACGGATACGCGATCGGCGAGCTGGCCGCGCTCGCCAGCGTGACGGTGCGCACGCTGCATCACTACGACGAGATCGGGCTGCTGCGTCCGAGCGGCCGAACTATTGCCGGCCATCGCCGGTACAGCCGGGAAGACCTTGACCACTTGCGCGAGATCCTGGTGTACCGGGAGTTGGACTTCGGACTCGACGCGATTGCATCGATGCTGGCTGATCCCAGCTCCGACATCGAAGCCCACCTACGCAACCAGCACCGCATGCTGCGTGCCCGCATCGACCGAGACCAGGCGTTGCTGCGCGCGCTCGAGAAGGAACTGGAGGTCCGCACGATGGGAATGGCACTCACACCCGAGGAGCAGTTCGAGGTCTTCGGCACGGACAAGGTCGGCGGTGAGTGGGCTGCCGAAGCGGAAGAGCGTTGGGGCGATACCGACGCTTGGCCTGAATCCCAACGCCGTGCTGCGAGGTATACGAAGGACGACTGGATAGAAATGAAGGCGCAGTCGGACGTCGCGTTGCGCGCGTATGCCGATGCGATGACCGCCGGTGTCGCTGCGACAAGCGAACAGGCGATGGCGTTGGCGGAGGGTAACCGGCGATTCATCAGCCGCTGGTTCTACGACTGCAGCCACGCGATGCAGCGCAACCTCGCCGAGATGTACGTCGCTGACGAACGATTCCGCGCTACTTACGACGCCGCCGTTCCTGGTCTCGCGCAGTACGTTCACGACGCCGTCATCGCCAACGCGAACGCACACGACGCCTAGATCCGTACGGGCGCAGCTGTCGTCGTCCGGCTATCCAGCCGTCGGGTCGGCGACCGATCCTTCGAATACGACGACGCCCGTCTGCGGGTTGACGATCGCGTAGGCGAACGGGTGGTCGGCGCGCACGGTCATCGGCGCCAGCATCGACGACGCAGGGAACGCGAGGCCGGTGACGGCGGCCGCTTCGCTGCCCCACTCGTCGACCTTGATCGTGGCCCGGTGGACGGCCTGCTGTATATAGAGGCCGGGCGCGATCGCAGCGAAGTCAGCCGCCGGGGTGAACGCGGCGTGTATACCGAGCGCGTTCAGCACCGGTACGAGGTCGAGCTTGGTTGTCGACGTCCAACGCGGCAGCGACAGACTGAGCGGCGTGGGATGTAGCCCTGCCGAGATCTGCGTTAGCGTGGTCGGCGCGAGCAGGTCCGCGAGGGATGTATTAGCGGTCGGCACGATGACGTACATCGTCAATGTGCCACCGGCGTAAGGCAGCGCGACTGCCTGCCACTTGTCGGAACTCGCGTAGCCGAGCGACCCGGTCTGGTGCATCGTCGGAACCGTGATCCGCTTGCCGGCCGCTGTCGTGAACGTGGCGTTCGAAGTCGGGTCTTCTGCAAAAGGCGTTGCCCAGTCGGCCTTCAGATAGACGGCGTTCGCAAGTACGAGCTTGGTGTCCGGTGCGAGCGAGTCGAACAGTTGCTGAATCCGGTCGGCGGTCTGCGTACGCACCCAGGCATTGATCAATGCAATGGCGGACGGCGAGGTGAAGTCGACCGTACGGACGCCGGAGCCGTAGTCCGCGGCCATCGTGTTCAAGAACGGTTGCCCGATCGGGAAGCCCTGCTGCATGAACAGCGCGTTGGCGATGGTCAGGATCGGTGCTGCGGGTGGCGCGCTAGCGTCGCGACTCGCGGCGGGCGTTGGCTTGGGAGGCGCGCTGGCCTGCGTTGCCAGATCGCGCGTCAGTGCGTTCATCTGCGCGTCGCGTCCGGTGTTCGGGAAGTGCATCGCGGCGTCGATCTCGGAGGCGGTCGTGCCGCCGGCGCCGGCGCGCGCCATCGACAGGGCCACCTCAATGCTCAAGGGCGAGATGACCACGTTGCCGCCAGTCGCGGCTTGCGCGTAAAGGTCGTGGCCGAACGCGTTAATGCCCGCGACGAGGGCGGCGGTCGAGATCGAACCCGGATCGGCGCGAGCCACGTCGGTGGCTCTGACCTCAGTCGGGGTCGTCGTGTTGCTCGCGTGCCGGGTTGTCACGGTGCCTGCCTTCGTGGCCGAGCTCGCACAGCCGGCCAGGGAAGCCGCGACGACGATGGCGGGGATGGCTCTACGCCAGGTGCGCTTCACCGCGGTTGGACGGCGATGGGCGTGCGTAGGTTCCGCATTGATCGCGGCGCCCGAATTTCTATGGGTCAGTGGCCTTCAACGTCGTGGCGCTCCGCGCGTCCGCTGCGGTGAGGGCAACCGCTCAGCCCATGCCTTCGTCCGCAATGAGCCACGGGTCATGGTCGCCGTTGCGCACCAGGATGTACGACCAGTCGTTCATGCCGTTCGTCATCGATTCGGCGTGGTATTGCTCCAAGGTGAACTGCACACCCACCTGCACGATCTCTGAATAGCCCGTCGCCGGTCCACCGAAAGCATCGCGCGGTGCGTCGCAACCGATGACGATATTCGTGATGCTTCGGGTGTTGGTGAACCACGAGTCGGTCTCAGCCGCGACTTCCGCGGCGTGGGCTGGGGTGAGGTAGGTCTTGGCGCGGGCGATGTCGTGCGCGTCGAGGGCGTCGAGGTACGCACTGACCACTTGCTGAGCGGAGGGTGGGTCGGTCGAGGCCTGAGAGACTCTGCAACTCGGCGCCGGCAGTTGTGCACTGAGCGAACCGGACGGTGCCAGCGCGCTTGCGGTGATTGAGGCTAATGGCACCGCAGGACTGGTTGCGTCGGCCGTAGAACTCGGTGCCGATGCTGTGCCGAGGGCATTTTGGCTCGCGCAGCCGACGATCAGCGTGACGCCGATCAGCGCCATGAGTAGTCGCGCGCCCTGCACTGTTCCCCCTCGGCCGTTGCAGCACACTAGCTCACGCGATCGCACCTGAGCTCGGCAACGCCGATGAGATGCCGTCGACGATCTACGCGAGCGCCTGCTCCCAAAGCTGCCGAGTCCTGTTGTCGTAAGCGATGAGCACGCACCGTTCGACCAGGGTCTGTGCTGCCTTTAACGCTGCGATGCTGATTCGGCACGCGTCCGCCAGCGGGTAGCCGTATACGCCCGTTGACAGCGCAGGGAAGGCGACACTCTTGGCGCCGACTTCGTCGCATCTCGCGAGAGTCTGTGCGTATGCGCTGGCCAGCAGTTCGTCCGCGGGTTCGTCGAGTCCGTACCTCGGACCGACTGCATGGACGACGAAGCGGACGGGTGGTGGGATTCGAAAGGCGGGGGTGATGACCGCTCCGCCGATTTGGCACGGCGCGAGCGATCGCAATGCTTGCAGCAGTTCGGGTCCGGCGGCACGATGTATCGCGCCGTCCACGCCGCCACCGCCCCTGAGTGCGGCGTTAGCTGCGGTGACGAGCACCTCGACTTCCGCCTGAACGATGTCGCCGGTCACAACCTCGATTTCCATCGCCTGATTATCTCGCGGCTGAAAGGAACAACGCATGCCTGTACGCATCCAGTGCCTGTGCGTAGACACAACCGATCCCTCGGCTCTTGCGACATTCTGGGAAGAAGCGCTGGGGTGGCGCCGGACGTTCGATGAGCCGGACGAGGTATGCATCGAGCCGCCGGAGGGCAGCCGTGAGGACGGCGTGGTGCCCGATCTGCTGTTCCTCAGGGTGCCGGAAACGAAGGTGATCAAGAATCGACTGCATCTTGACCTTCGACCTGACGATCAAGCAGCCGAGGTCGCGCGGCTCGAACAGTTGGGTGCGACGAGAACGGACGTCGGCCAGCGTGGTGACGTGACCTGGATCGTCATGGCCGACCCGCATGGAAACGAGTTCTGCGTCCTGAGGGCGATCGCGGCCGGCTGAAGGGCGTCTGTTGGGGCGTAAAGTGTCGGGCCGTCTGCATACGATGGCGACATGGAACCTGGTGCGCACGTCCTGACGGTGTCCAACAATGGCGAGGTACCAATCCCCGCCGAGGCCTTAGCGAGGTGGAACACGCACCAGGTTTTCGTCGTCGATCTCGGCGACCGAATTGTGATGCGACCGCTCTCGGAAGATCCGGTAACCGAGGCGAAAGGCAAATACGCGGGCCGGGGTCCCTCGGCCGATGCGGCCCGCGCCCAGGAACGGCAAGCAACGCGTGGTCGCAAGCGCTTTTAAGCTGCTGGACACCCACGCAGTCATACGTGCTGACCGATACCGCGAAGGAGCACTCGCAATGGCTGCGACACAGAAGCCGGCCAAGAAGGTCGCCGGCCAACCGAGCAAGGGATTCACCCCCGAAGAACGAGCCGCTATGAAGGAGCGGGTCAAAGAACTCAAGGCGGAGGGGCAGCGCGCAGATGGAGAGAAGGACGTGCTCGCCAAGATTGCCGAGATGCCCGAATCCGACCGCATCATGGGCGAGCGGATCCACGCCATCATGAAAGCCAGCGCGCCAGACCTCGTCCCACGAACCTGGTACGGCATGCCGGCTTACACCAAGGACGGGAACGTCCTGTGCTTCTTTCGGAGCGCGCAAAAGTTTGGCACGAGATATGCCACGTTCGGGTTCAGCGACAAGGCGAAGCTCGACGACGGCAACGTGTGGCCGACTGACTTCGCGCTGAAGAAGTTGACCCGTGCTGACGAGGCAAGGATCGCCGCGCTCGTGAAGCAGGCCGTGAGCTAAGAGGCCCCCGCACCGAGTACGGCCGAGGGTCAGAGCTCACGACGTTGCGACGATGACCAGTTTCCCGTGCTCGGTGCCGACGTAGGCGAACCCGTCAGCTGCCAGTGCGGGCGTTGCGAACCGCGTGGTCGAGTCGCCGAGGGCGACCTGCGCTTTCGTCGCGCCGGATGCCGGGTCGAGTGCAAACAACGTGCCGGAGGACGGGGCGACCGTCAGCACGGCGCCGCCCCCGACGATCGGTGAACCGGACGGCGTTGCATGCCATGAGGCCGTCATCGCAGTCGCCGAGATATGGACTGCGCTCACGCCGTTCGTGCAAGGAATGTAGATCGTGCCGTCGCCGTACGCCGCACCCCCGAACGCCGTGCATACCGCGATGCTCGGGACCTTGCCGCCGAGACCGCCAAGCGCCCCCTGCTTCATGAGGTAGGCGTTGCCGTTCTTGCCTGCCACGAACACTTGGCCGGTCGGCAGAATGACCGGGCCGGTCGTGCCCAGGTCGAGGTCCTGCGCGTTCTCGCTGGCCCACGTCGCTGGCGCGAAGAACGACACGACGCTCGTCCCGCTGAGTTCGATGACGGAGTCACCCATGTCATACGCGGCCTTCGGATTGGTCTGCGCGCTGTTGCCGACTGACACGTAGACATGTCCTGCTGCATCGGCCGACGGGCCGGCCGGTGTCCAGATCCCGGCCTCGCGCGAACTCGGCACTTGGTAGATCGCGGCGGCGCCCTGACCCGAGGTCGGGATACCGACGAGGTAGCCGTGGTAAGGGCCGCAGTCGCCATAGAGGCCGCCGTACGGAACCCACACCTTGCCGCCGCTGAGCAACAGGGCGCCGCGCTCCTGCTCGACGTTCGCGTGCGAGCCCGGCGGGTCGACCGGTCGCGTCCACGCCAGCGTGCCGGTCTCTGCGTTGACCGCGACCAGCACGTGCTTGTCGCCGGACAGGAACGCGACCGCGAACACGAGCCCGGTGGCTGGATCGTAGACGGGTGTGCCGGTGATGCCGGTCGGATTGATGTCACCGCACGGCAGGCTCGAGCCGTTGACCGGAGTGCCGACGTGCCGCGACCACACGATGCTGCCGTTGTTGCGTAACGCGTAGAGCGTGTTGTTCTCGGTCGCCGCGATGATCAGGTCGCCCTTTGCGTCGTGCAATACCAGCGGGCCCGCGTAGATGGCGCCGTCGAGACTCGCCGTCGCCGCAACCTTCAAACCCTTCACTGCCGGAACGTTGCCCGCGTTGCCAGTACGCGCCACGTCGTGGTGGTACGTCGGCCAGATCCCGGTCGGAAACGCGGCGGCCGTCGCACTCGGAGACGTCGTCGCGCTCGCCGATGCAGAAGCAGCCGACGAACTCGCGGCGACCGGTGACGATGCGGCTGCGCTCGCCGAGACTGGTGCCGATGACGAGGCAACCGCTGACGATGCCGCGGCTGAGGCAACCGCGGACGACGCGGCCGCGCCGGATGAAGCGGGCGCAGGTGCGGCGTGCTTGCTGGACGTGCAGGCGGCGAGTATGAGGCTGCCGCCGACGATGGCGATGAGCGCGCGTCGATGTCCCATGCTGACCAGTCTGCCCACATCTGGGCCTATCGTTACCCAACGGTTCGCGCGACTGTCAGACGCTTACGGTGCTCTTGACGCGTACACGTCTGACGGTCAGACACCGAAAGGATCGGTCGATGTTCCAGAGAGTTCCGTTCACCGGCGACGAGAAGACCAGCCTGCATGTTGCTCTCCAACGCCATCGCGACGTCGTCCTGTGGAAGATCGAGGGGCTGGACGACGATCAGCTGCGGCGTCAGATGACGCCGTCGGGCACGAGCCTTCTCGGAATCGTGAAGCACCTCGCTGCGGTGGAGTACGGCTGGTTCTGCTCGACGTTTGGCCGCGAGATGGAAGCGATGCCGTTCGACGAGGAAGACCCCGAGGCCGACCTGCGCATCACAGCCGACGAGACGACTGATGACATCGTCGCGTTCTACAACCGCGCATGTCGGGCCGCGGATCAGGCCATCGACGAGATCGGGCTCGATGAACTTGGAACCGCCTGGTTCGGTGACCAAGTCTCGATGCGGTGGGTGCTCATCCACGAACTCGAAGAGACGGCCCGGCACGCCGGGCACATGGACATCCTGCGTGAGTTGATCGACGGCGCGACCGGCGACCACAACCGCCCCGACTGATCGGCGCGGTTACTGGTGCCATAGCGCGATTGCGGTTTGCGTGTCGGGCGGGATTTCGGTGAAGCCGGCGTCCCTCACCACCACACGAGCAGACGACGACCACTGCGCCCACTGATCGGCGTCCGGCCGTACGAGGCGAACGCCGAATCCTGTCGCTCGCCAATTGTCGAGGTCAGCCAATACCCCAAGCGACAACTGCGCCGCGTGCGCGACCTGCACCGCTGCCTTCAGCGGGCTCATCGTGACGTGTGGTGTGACGGCGATCGCAAGGACGCCAGCGGTGGCAGCCGACGGCGCACCGGGCTCGAGATCGAGGCCGGCGACCTGGAGCTTCGCGATCTGTGGCGGTACAGCATCGGTCGGTCCGGGCACGAAAGCGCGGACCGAGGCACCGTGATGGACAACAGTGATCCCGGGCAACGCACCAGCGGCGTCCCACTTCGACCCTCGGGCCCGCCGGGCCACCTTGCGGATCCGGCCGTCGAGCCAGCGCTGAACCTCGTCATGCCACTCACCATCGATGCTTCGCGGGTCCTCAAGCAGTTGCACCACAGCGGTCGCCGTGGCTTCAGCGACCGCGGCCGCGGTCGGCTCGGCACCCTTGTCCGCCCGAACCACGATGGGCATCGCCCACGGCGCCTCGCCAGGCGGATCGCGATACTCGGACACCCGCTCATCCTGTCGGAGGCGCGATCCGCTGGTGGAGGTGGATACATTCGGCGGGTGAGCGACGAGCAGGAACGGCACGAGCCGACAGCGGCAGAGCAACGCGTGCGCATCGGGGCCGGCGGCGCCGCGAAGTATCACCAGGCGAACGCAGCCAAGGGCAAGATGTTCGCTCGCGACCGCGTGCGGGCGCTCGTCGACGCCGGGTCCTTCGTCGAGGACGGTGCTTTCGCGAACGCGCTGGCCGCCGATCTGCCAGCTGACGGAGTGGTGACGGGCACCGCAACCATCGACGGTCGTCCGATTGCGTTGCTGGCGAACGACTCGACCGTCAAGGCCGGCTCGTGGGGTGCGCGCAGCGTCGAGAAAATGCTGCGCATCGCAGAATTCGCTTACAACGTAGGCATTCCGATGGTCTATCTCGTCGACTCGGCAGGTGCGCGGATCACCGATCAAGTCGCGATGTTTCCCGGACGTCGAGGGGCTGGCCACCTCTTTCACACACAGGTACGAGCAAGCGGGTCGATACCCCAGGTCTGCGCGTTGTTCGGTCCGAGCGCGGCCGGCGGCGCCTACGTTCCGGCGTTCTGCGACATCGTCATCATGGTCGAGGGCAACGCGTCGATGTACCTCGGCTCCGACCGCATGGTCGAGATGGTGACCGGCGAGAAGACCACGCTCGAAGCCATGGGCGGTGCTCGCATGCACTGCACAGAGTCAGGCGTCGGGCATGTCCTCGTGCAAAGCGAGAACGAAGCGCTGGCCTGCGTCCGTCGTTACCTGTCGTTCCTGCCCTCGAACTGGCAGGGCGTGCCCCCGAGCATTCCGGCGCGTGACGCGGAACCCGTTGACTTGCGCGCGCTTGTCCCTACTAGCGAGCGGGTCGCCTTCGACATGCGGCGCTTCATCCGCGGCTTGGTCGATGTCGGAAGCCTGTTCGAAATCCATGAGTTGTGGGCGCGGGAGGTCGTGGTCGGGCTGGCCCGACTTGGGGGCAAGCCGGTCGGCATCGTCGCCAACAATTCGCTGCACAAGGGCGGAGTGTTGTTCGTTGACTCCGCAGACAAGGCGACCCGGTTCATCCAACTGTGTGATGCGTTCAACGTGCCGCTGATCTTTCTGGCTGACGTCCCGGGATTCATGGTTGGCACCGCCGTCGAGAAGGCCGGCATCATCCGCCACGGCGCGAAGATGGTGAGCGCCGTGTCGGAGGCGACCGTGCCCAAGTTCTGCGTGGTCGTGCGGAAGGCATACGGCGCGGGGCTGTACGCGATGGCTGGTCCGGGATTCGAGCCAGACGCGACTCTTGCGCTGCCGACAGCAAAGATCGCGGTGATGGGAGCGGACGCCGCGGTCAACGCCGTGCACGCCAACCGGCTCGCCGCGATCGCCGACGACGAGGAGCGGGCGGCCGTGGTCGCTAGCCTGCGCGCCGAGTACGAGGCGGACATCGACATTATGCGGTTGGCTGCCGAGTTGGTGGTCGACGACGTCGTCGAGCCCGAGGAGCTCAGGGTTAATTTGATTCGCCGACTCGCCGCCGCGAGCACGAAGCAGCGGGCGTTTTCGCGAAGGCGCCATGGGATCACCCCGGTTTAGCTCGCTGACCCATACGATTCCTTCATGACTGCCGTCTTGCTCGCCGAGGATGATGTCTCGATTTCCGACCCGCTCGCCCGGGCCCTGCGTCGTGAGGGCTACGAGGTCGAGGTCAAGAGCGAAGGCACCGCGGTGCTCCAACGTGTTCTCAGCGGTGGAGTCGACCTCGTGGTGCTCGATCTCGGGCTCCCCACGATGGACGGCCTCGAGGTCTGCCGACGGATGCGTGCCGAAGGCCGCTCGGTACCGGTCCTCGTTCTGACCGCCCGCGCTGAGGAGGTCGACCTCGTCGTCGGGCTCGACGCCGGTGCTGACGACTACGTGACAAAGCCGTTCCGACTCGCCGAGCTGCTGGCTCGCGTACGGGCACTGCTGCGGCGCGGCGCTCCTGAGGTGCCCGACGTCAACGGCGTGCGTATCAATGCGGAGTCGCGGCGCGCGTGGCTCGGCGACGAAGAACTGAGCCTGACCGCGAAGGAATTCGATCTGCTGCTCGCGCTCGTGCTCGGCGCCGGCAAGGTGCTGACCCGCGAGCAGTTGATGCGCGACGTGTGGGGCATGAGCCGCGGTGCGTCCTCGAAGACGCTCGACATGCACGTGTCGTGGCTGCGTCGCAAACTTGGCGACGATGCTGCGTCACCCCGGCTCATCACGACGATTCGTGGCTTGGGGTTCCGCTTCGAGCGTGGCTGATCCACGGTGCGAAGGCGACTGCTTGTCTCCACGCTGGTCGTTGCCGTCGTTTCGGTGATCCTGCTGGGAATTCCGCTCGGCATTGTCACGACCAAGTTGATCCGCGAGGAAGTACAGAGGCGGATCAACCGCGAGGCGACTCAGATCGCCGCCGCGTTGGATACCAGCCCCAGCACCCCGCCGTCCGGTACCCCGCTTGATGCTTCTCCGTCGGCAACTGCGGCGACCGTGAGCATCCTGAAGCAGTTCGCCGGCGACGACCGCTATGTCTTCGTCACCCGACAGGGTCACACGCTGGCGACCGGGACGCCGATCACCGGATCGGTCGACCGGGGCAGCGCGATCGGAACAAAGGACGAAGCGGTCACGGTCATCGCGTCAGCGTCGTCGACCAACAGCGAACTGGCGTCCGTGTGGGTCGGCGTTGCCGCGCTGGCCATCGTGTCGCTTGCGGCAGCGGTCGAACTCGCTCGGCGGCAAGCGAAGCGGCTCGGTGGGCCGCTCGAAGACCTTGCGATCGGTGCCGAGCGACTTGGTGCGGGCGACCCGCGACCCCGCAACCACCGCTACGGCGTGCCCGAACTCGACAAGGTGGCGGAGGTTCTCGACCGCAGTGCCGAACGGATTGGCCGGCTGCTCGGCGCCGAACGCGCGTTGGCCGCTGACGCGTCACATCAGTTGCGGAGCCCGCTCACCGCGTTGTCGATCCGGCTCGAGGAAATCGTCGCCACGTCGACCGAGCCGGCGGTCCGCGAGGAGGCAACGGCCGCTCTGGTACAGGCCGAACGACTCGCTGCGGTGGTCGACTCGCTGCTGGCTGAACACAAACGCAGCGCGCGCTCAGAGTCGGGGGTCGTGGTCGCCGTCGACACCGTGCTGATCCAGCAAGCGGTTGAGTGGGATCCGGCGTTTCGGCGCGCACACCGAGAACTCGTTCGCGACGGCAGCCTCGGGTTGATGGCGATCTCGACCCCCGGCGGACTAGCGCAGGTCGTCGCGACGCTCATCGACAATGCCCTCGTGCATGGCGCCGGCACGGTGACCGTCCATACCCGCGAGACGAGTGGGCACGTCGTGCTTGAGGTTCGCGACGAGGGCCCCGGTGTCCCTGATGAGCTCGTGCCGCACATCTTCGAGCGATCGTTTAGCGGTGCACGTCGCACCGGGCTCGGGCTCGCGCTCGCACGAGACCTCGTGGCAGCGGACGGCGGGCGGCTGGAGTTGGCGCAGCCGCGGCCGCCGATCTTCGCGATCTTTCTCGCACCCGGGAATGCTGAGGGTGGCGACAACGGGATGCACTAGACGATGGCGGCTGATGCAGCTTCCTCGGAGCGCAGCGGCTCCTCGGCCTCCAGAAACACCCAGCGCCGATAGGACCAGAAGCGGAAGAGGGTTCCAAGGATCGTGCCGATGACGTTCGCGGAGACGTTGTCGGCGAGGCCACTGCGAAGATCCAAGACGTAGTGGGACGTCGCGAGGCAGGCGAGCGCAATACCGAGCCCGACGCCGTTGAATACGAAGAACAGCACGTACTCGCGGCCGAGGCCGGTACGTGCGCGGGCTCTCCAGGTCCAGTGTCGATTCGCGAAGTAGGCGAACGTCGCCGCGAGCGAGGTCGAGATGATCTTGTCGGTGAGCACCTTGTGCGAGACCGGCCCGCCGTCGTACTTCAGCAGGTTGAACGCGCCGGTATCGAGGACGTAGGCAACCAGGCCGACGGCGCCGAACTTGGCGACCTCGTGGCCGAGCTTCGCGAAGCGGGCGTAAAGCGACCGCACGACGCTCACGTCACCACCTCGATTGGGGCGCACGATTTGGCGCCTCGATCAGCGTATCGGCCGAAAATGGGAACATGCTGAGGGGGAGCGCCTGCGCCAGACGCTCGTGCGGGCCGCGCTGTGACAGGCCGGCCCCCCGGCCGCGCTGTGGCACGCCGGCCTTTCGGCCGCGAGAGGATGGATCTGTGGTGAGTGGCAGCGGAGCCTCCGAGTTCGACTATCCCCTAGACGAGGAACACCAGGCCCTGCGTTCCACGGTCGCCGATTTTGCTCGTCAGGTCGTGGCCCCCAGGGCGGCCGCGATGGACGAGGACCACGCGTTCCCGTACGACATCGTCGCGGCGATGGCCCGCATGGGGCTGTTCGGGCTGCCGTTCCCCCAGGAGTACGGCGGCATGGGCGGTGATTACTTCGCGCTTTGCCTGGCCATCGAGGAACTAGCCCGGGTCGACTCGTCGGTGGCGATCACGCTTGAGGCCGCCGTGTCACTTGGCGCCATGCCAGTCTTTCGGTTCGGCACCGACGAACAGCGCAAGGAGTGGCTGCCACAGCTGACCAGCGGCGACGCGCTCGCGGCTTTCGGCCTGACCGAGCCGGACGGCGGAACCGACGCCGGCGCCACCCGTACCCGGGCCGCGCTTGCCGACGGCACGTGGCGCATCGACGGGACCAAGGCGTTCATCACCAACGCCGGCACCGACATCACCCGCCTGATCACCGTGACCGCCGTGACCGGCGAAGCCGGCAGTCGCAAGGAGATCTCGTCGCTGCTGGTGCCGGTTCCAAGCGTGGGTCTGAGCATCGCGCCGCCCTACTCGAAGGTGGGCTGGCACGCGTCCGACACCAGGGAGGTGTCGCTGGCCGGCGTCGCGGTGCCGGAGGCCAATTTGCTCGGTGATCGGGGCCGCGGTTACGCGAACTTCCTGTCGATTCTTGACGAGGGCCGTATCGCGATCGCCGCGCTAGCGGTCGGGCTAGCTCAGGGCTGCGTCGACGAGTCGATCAAGTACGCGGGGCAACGGCGCGCGTTCGGTTCGGCGATCGGCGCGTTCCAGTCGATCCAATTCAAGATCGCCGATATGGCGGTGCGTGCGCATACAGCGCGGCTCGCGTATCACGACGCGGCCGCACGGATGCTGGCCGGCAAGCCGTTCAAGAAGCACGCGGCTATGGCCAAGCTCTACGCATCCGAGATCGCCGTCACCAACGCCCGCGAGGCGACCCAGATCCACGGCGGCTACGGCTTCATGAATGAGACTCCGGTGGCTCGGTTCTGGCGCGACTCGAAGATCCTCGAGATCGGCGAAGGCACCAGCGAGGTGCAGCGGATGTTGATCGCGCGCGAACTCGGTCTCCCCGACGCATAGAAACACCAGCGCAGAGTTGGACGGCGAGAGGTATCGGTAGGGTGACGCCCGACCGCCGTCCCCTTGCAGAGGAGCACCGCATGAGTTCGCCCCGCGTCGGAATCGTCATGGGCAGCGACTCCGATTGGCCGATCATGGAAGCCGCGGCGCGGGCACTGGCCGAGTTCGACATCGGCTATGAGGTGAAGGTCTCGTCCGCGCACCGGATGCCGCACGCCACGCTCGAGTACGGCGAGACGGCAGCGGCTCGCGGCTTGCAGGTCATCATCGCCGGAGCGGGTGGCGCGGCCCACCTACCGGGCGTGCTGGCCGCCGTTACTGCGCTGCCGGTGATCGGCGTCCCGGTTCCGCTGAAGCAACTCGACGGACTCGACTCGCTGCTCTCGATCGTGCAAATGCCCGCGGGCGTGCCCGTGGCGACGGTCGGAGTCGGAGCGGCTCGCAATGCCGGGCTGCTCGCCGTCCGCATTCTCGGCGCGACGGATGAAGCGTTGCGAGACCGGATCGCGGCGTTTCAGAGCGATCTCGCGGAGCAGGTCAAGACGAAGGACGCCGCGCTGCAGCGGTTGATCTCCGGAAACTGACTCGCGGGGGAGCTGACGGATCAGCCGACGAGGTCGACCGGATGCTCGACGGCGAGGGAGACCTTCCGGCGCGCAGCAGGGATCTTGGTCGTCGGGAGGCTGCGTCGCGACCGCGCGGCCACCGCGAGCAAGGCGTCAGACAAATCGTTATCGGGCTCGACGGCAGCCGTCGTGATGAACTCGAACACCGCCTCGATCTTTTCGCTGCGCCGCAACGGGACGCCGACCACCGCAACAAGCCCTGCATCAACCGCGTTCTGGTGGCGAACCGTCGAACCAAGGCCCGACAGGTCGGCCATGAATCGACAGGCTTCCAGGTGCAGTACGGCGGCGACGATGCCGCGCCCGGATCCGAGGTCGGTGACCGCCGTCGAAGCTTTGAGATCGGCGAACTGTGGGCCGTTGTCGTGCCACGCGCCGGATGATTTCCAGCCTTCTTGGCCGCGTACCCAGACGTGCCCGACGGGCCAGCCCGTGGCGCGGCACACCAGCTCGACGGCTTCGTCGAAGCTCAGCAGCGCGTGCGGGGCGTGGGATGCGGGCTGACGGGCGGCAAGCTCGGCGCGGATCGCTGCGGCGTCGTGAGCGGAAGTGGCTACCCGCGCGGCATCCACACGCGCGGCGGCGGCACTGGAAGTGGATGCGGTGATCCACGAGAACCACGTCACGGCCGTTCATCGGCACGATAAACGCGCCGCTGTACCCCTGTTTGCGATGTCATGAGGCCGCCTCAGGTCGCGGTCCGTGCAGCGGCCACTCGATCTTCGGGCAGGTGTCCATCACGACGTCGAGGCCGGCCTTTCCCGCACGCTCGGCTGCTTGCGCGTCGATCACGCCCAGCTGCATCCAGACCGCTGCGGCTTCGATCGCGATGGCTTCATCGACGGATCGCCCGGCCTGGTCTGAGCGGCGGAAGATGTCGACGACGTCGACCGGGAACGGGATCTCGGCCAGCGTGCGGTAGCCCTGCTCGCCGAGAACCTCCGCCGCCCGCGGGTGAACCGGCACGATTCGCTTGCCGTGGGCCTGGAGGAACTTCGCGACGCTGTACGCCGCGTGGGTCGGATCGTTCCCAAGGCCGACAACCGCCCACACAGAGCTGTCGGCCAGCACCCGCTCGATCACGGCAGGGTCATGGTAAGCCGGATGGCTCGACGCGGCTGTCACGAGGATGGCCGCCCGAGTGCGCGGTAGGTCCAGCCCGCGTCGCGCCAGCGGGCGGGGTCGAGGGCGTTGCGACCGTCGACGATGTGCCGGCCGGCGACGACGGCCGACAGCGTTGCGGGCTCGAGGTCGCGGAACTCCTGCCATTCGGTCAGGTGCAGCACGACGTCCGCGCCGGTGCAGGCCTCGACGGCCGACTCGGCGTAACTCAACTGCGGGTACTTGACCTTCGCATTCACCATCGCTTGCGGGTCGAACACCGTGACCGCCCCGCCGTCCCGCTGAACTGTGGCCGCGACGTCGAGGGCGGGGGAGTCGCGGACGTCGTCGCTGTTCGGCTTGAAGGCCGCGCCGAGGACGCCGATGCGCTTGCCGGCGAAGTCGCCGCCGACTTGCTCGCGGGCGAGGTCGACCATGCGAGCCCGGCGACGCTGGTTGATCGCGTCGACCTCGCGCAGGAACCCGACCGCCTGGTCGACGCCGAGCTCCTCAGCTCGGGCCATGAACGCGCGGATGTCTTTGGGCAGGCAGCCGCCGCCGAACCCGAGCCCGGCGTGCAGGAAGCGGCCGCCGATCCGGGTGTCGAGCGCAAGTGCCGCGGCGAGTTGGGTCACGTCGGCGCCCGTGGTCTCGCAGATCTCGGCCATGGCGTTGATGAAGGAGATCTTGGTAGCCAGGAAGGAGTTGGCGGCCACCTTCACCAGTTCGGCGGTGGCGAAGTCGGTGACGATCAGCGGGATGCCGCTGTTGGTCAGCGGCGCCCAGACTTCGCGGAGCACCTTCTCCGCGTGCTCTGATTCGACGCCAATGACCAGCCGCTCAGGGGTCAACGTGTCCTTGACCGCGAAGCCCTCGCGCAGGAACTCCGGGTTCCAGGCGAGCTCGACCGCATCGCCGCCCGGCGCGAGCTCGGCGATGCGAGCGGCCAGGGTCGCCGCGGTGCCCGAGGGCACCGTTGACTTGCCGACGACGAGGCACTCGCGCGTCAGCAGCGGGGCTAATGAGTCGACGGCCGCGTGGACGTAGCGCAGGTCGGCGGCGAAGTTGTCCTTCATCTGCGGGGTGCCGACACACACGAAGTGGACATCACCGAACGCGGCGACCTCGGCGATGTCAGTGGTGAACCGCAGCCGACCCGACTCGACCTGCTTGGTCAAGAGTTCGGGCAGGCCTGGCTCGAAGAAGGGCACCTTCCCGGCGCGCAGCAGCTCGATCTTGGCCTCGTCGACGTCGTAGCCGATGACCTCGTAACCCAGTTCGGCCATACACGCTGCGTGTGTCGCACCGAGATATCCGGTACCGATAACGCTGAGTCGCAAAGCCACAGGGTCCCTTTCGATGCGGTGGGAGTCCCACGATGTTAACGCAGGTGTCGGGGGCAGTTCGGGCCTACGATCGGTCCAATGACGGCACCTGGCGGCGGCCCCGCATTCGATATTTTTGCTTTGCCTGCTGAGTACCGCGAATTGCGGGCCAGCGTGCGGGCGCTGGCCGACGCGCGCATCGCGCCGAGAGCCGCCGAAATCGACGCGACGGCTGCGTTTCCGTGGGACGTGCACGCCGCGTTGGCGCAGTCAGGCTTCAACGCACCTCACATTCCGGAGAGTTACGGCGGTGCGGGCGCGGACGCTCTCGCCACCGCAATCGTTGTTGAAGAGGTTGCCCGCGCGTGCGCATCGTCGGCGTTAATCCCGGCTGTGAACAAGCTGGGAACCTTGCCATTGCTCACCGTGGGCTCACAGCGATTGCGCGACGAGTACCTACCGCCGGTTGCCCGAGGCGAAGCGATGTTCTCGTACGCGTTGAGTGAGCCGGACGCCGGGAGCGATGCCGCCTCGATGACGACGAGGGCGCAGCGGGACGGCGATGACTGGGTGCTCAACGGGACGAAGCGGTGGATCAGTGGTGCCGGAGAATCCTTGTACTACACGGTTTTCGCGGTGACCGACCCGAACGCTGGGGGTCGTGGAATTTCCGCGTTCGTCGTCGAGAAGGCCGACGCGGGTCTAACATTCGGCGCACCGGAGCGCAAGCTCGGCATCAAGGGTTCGCCGACACGTGAGATGTATTTCGACAGTTGCCGGATTCCGTCATGGCGGCTGATCGGTGACGAGGGTACCGGGCTGCGCATCGCGCTTCGCACCCTCGACCACACCCGAGTCACGATTGCGGCCCAGGCAGTCGGCATCGCGCAAGGAGCGCTCGACGCCGCGATCGAGTACACCGCGCAACGCGAGCAATTCGGTGCGCCCGTCGGCGAATTCCAAGGCGTCCAGTTCATGCTCGCCGACATGGCGATGAGGATCGAGGCGGCGCGGGCGTTGACCTACTCGGCCGCCTCCAAGTCGGAATCTGACGCCGCGGACCTCAGCTATTTCGGTGCAGCCGCGAAGTGCTTCGCGTCCGACGTCGCGATGGACGTGACGACCGATGCCGTGCAGCTGTTCGGCGGCTACGGCTACGTGAAGGACTACCCGGTCGAGCGCATGATGCGGGATGCGAAGATCACTCAGATCTACGAGGGCACCAACCAGATCCAGCGCCTGGTCATCGCCCGCGAGCTGCGTAAGAAGATAGTTTGATCGAAAGATCATCGACGACACAGGAGAAACCAGATGCCACCGCAGAAGAAGCCGTCGGCTTCACCGGCTGAGGCCACCCCGTTCCTATCGGACGTGAAAACGCTGCGGGCCAAGGCGCGCAAGGAGATCGACAAGGGCCCGGTCACCGCTGCGTACGGCGCCGACCTCAAGCGCGTGATCGAGGTCCTCAACACATCACTGGCGACCGAACTTGTGTGCGTGCTGCGGTACAAGGCGCACTACTTCGGCGCTAAGGGTCTCAACGCGGAGCCGGTAGCCGCGGAATTTCTCGAGCACGCCGGCGAGGAGCAAGTTCATGCCGACCGGCTCGCCGAACGCATCAATCAGCTCGGCGGTACCCCTGACATGGATCCCAACACATTGATGGCGCGGGCGCAGACCGAGTACAACACGCCTGAAGACCTGGTCGAGATGATCAAGGAAGACCTCATCGCCGAGCGGGTCGTCATCCAGGCTTACACCGAGGCGATCGCCTGGCTGGGCCATAAGGATCCGACCACCCGCCGGATCTTCGAGGAGATCCTCGCCGAGGAAGAGGAGCACGCGGACGACATGCTGACGCTGCTCCAGCGCAACAAGTAACGCTGGGCCGTTTTTGGCCGCTGCGCGCGCGTGCGATGATCACCGGGTGAACGACGACCACCGGCATCTCGACCAACCGAGAGGCATGCCGACGAGCGCGTCGCGGATCAGGCTCAGTCGCATTGTCGACGCGCTCGACGCCAACCTGCAGGGCAATGTGCACGGTGGCGCGATCATGCGCCTCGTCGATGAGGCTGCCGGCGTCGTGGCGTCGCGCCACAGTGGTGGTCGGGCTGTGACCGCCGTCGTCGACGAACTGCAGTTCGTCGTTCCGGTGCATGTCGGCGACATCGTGACGTGTGATGCCCAGATCAACTGGACAGGGCGCACGTCATGTGAGGTCGGTGTACGCGTGACGGCACAGCCGTGGGACGAAGCCGGCGACGATGGTCGCCATGTGGCGTCGGCGTACTTGGTGTTCGTCGCCATTGATGATGACGAGCGGCCGCGCACTGTGCCGCCGGTGATGCCGGAGAACGACGAGGACCGTCGGCGTTTTCGTGAGGCCGAGATACGACGTGGCACCCGATTGGCGCGCCGCGAGGCGATCCTTCGATCACGCGAGCGCGAGACCAAGAAGCTCTAGCGCGCGCTGGGTTGGGTGGCGCGCTTGGTTAGCCCTGGACGCAGTTGTTCGTGGTCGCGCTCGTTGCCTTGACCCCAGGGATGGCGGACGGCGACGCGCTTGCCGGCGGACTTGACGATGCCGGTGCGGTTGAGACGCCGGCCCAGTCAGCGCCCAGCGTCAGCACAATATTCGCCCCGGCGCTAGAAGCGAGTACTTCCTGAGGCGGCTTGTTTAGCGCGCTGGCCAGCGTCTGCATCGACGTCGTGTGGCTGGCCACGTAGCTCACGGTCGTCTTGGCGACCGGAGAATTGGTCGCCGTGCCGATAGACACGACGTCGAAGCCGGCCGTCGTCAGTTGGTCGCGCACTTGTCGAGCGAGCCCATCAGTCGACGTCCCGTTCAACACCTCGACCGTAATCGCCGAGCGTGGCAACGTGATGCTGCCGACGTTCGTACCGGAGCCGACCGGAATCGGAATGTCGTCGTGGATGTCGGAGAACAGTGCGTTCGCTTCGTCCTCGCTCCAGTACAGGTGCTCGTAGAACGGGTCACCCTTCGGCGCTGGGTACGTCGGCACCGTCGTGAAGATGATGTTCGCTGTGTTGATGTGCCGGTACTTCAGGCCGAGCGAAAGCAGCTGGCTGCTCGTCATGTCCGTGCTAAGCGAGCCTGCGACCGCGGAGTAGAAGCTGTACATCGTCGTCGGGTTGAAGAAGCTGGCGCTCGACAACGCCTTGCGCACCATCGACGCCATGAACTGCTGCTGGCGCTGGATGCGATGCAAGTCATCGCCGCCGGTCAGCCCGTAGCGCGCGCGCACGAAGGCCAGCGCCTGATTACCGATGAGATTCACCGGACCAGCGGGCAGGTTCAGCCCGGTGTTCGAATCGTGGATCGGCTCGCAGATGTTCAGCGGCACGCCGCCGATCGCCTGCGACATCTTGACGACGCCCGTGAAGTCGATCTCGAGGAAGTTGTCGATACGCACGCCGGTGAGGCTCTCAAGCGTCTGCGCTGAGCAGTACGGGCCGCCGAGCTCGATCGCCTGGTTGAACAGCGCCTTCGTCGGCTTGCTGTATTGCTTTTGGCCCGTCGACGTGAGGATCGGGTTGCCGTCGTTGTCGACCTTCTCGCACGAGGGGATCTGGACAACCGAGTCACGCGGGATGCTGACCAGCGTGACCGAGTTCCCGTTAGCCGACAGGTGAGCCAGGATTGCCGTGTCGGAGAGGTTCTCAGTCTGTGCGGTCGCGCCTTTCACTTGGAACTGCGAGTTCTCGCCTAGCCGGTTGTCGACGCCCAGGATCAAAATGTTCTTCGCCGTTCCGGTTGGCGCCGCCGCCCCGGTTGTCGGGTTCGGCTTCGCGACGGCAGGGGCAGGTCGATTGGCTGCTGGCAGCACGGTGGCCAGCGGCTTGCCGTAGTCGACCTTGCTGAAGATCTCCTGGTAAGCGACTCCGCCGATGGCGCCGGCAAGAACGATCAGCGCGAAGAACCCCACGATCAGGCGGCCAATAATCCGCATCCGACGCTGGGCGTGCTCATAAGCAGCCTGCTCGCCCGCGGGGTCGAGCACCTTGGGGCGGCCTAAACGCGGAGCCATAGGGTGCGGATTCTCCTGGTAGGTCGGTCGTGTCAGGGCGTGCAGTCTTCAGCGCGGCCCGACCGCGCTCACATGGTAACGGTTCGATATCAACGGTTGGTTCCCGGGAGTTGCGGTCCTTTCGTTCCCGGTCAGGCCGTGCACGATGCGTTGGCAGCGGTCGTTTCCGCGAGAGCGTCTTCAGTGGGGGTCGCGACCGGCGCCACCACGCCGTTCGGACCGGGAGCCTGCGCGCCGTTGTACGACTTGCCGACGATGAGTTGCAGCGTCGTGTTCAGCTGCGGGTTCGCCTGCAACGTCGAGCCGGGAACGGCGGCCTGCAAGGTCCGAGCCGCTTCGGCCTGCGTGGGTCCGTACTGAATGACGCTCGCGCTCGCGCCGGTGATGCGATCTGCCGGCGTCCCGACGAGTGAGAATCCGAGCTTGCGAAGATCGGACGCCGCTTTGCCGGCGAGCCCGGTGAGGCCACCGCCGTTAAACACCTCGACGTGGACGGCGCTCACGGCGACGGTCAGCGGAACCGGCGCCGGAGTTGGCGGAGCGCTCGGCAAAACAACAGGTGCGTCGACGGCGAGTGAGTGGAAGAGCGCGGCCGACTTCGTCGTATCGATGTCGTCGACGCTGACGCCCTGCTGTGTGCTGAAACCGGTCAGCGGCATCGTCGTCAGTACTACATTGCCGGTGCCCAGGCCCTTGAGCTTGAGGGCCAACTTGGCGAGGTCGCTTGCACTCATGCCGGAGTCGACGCTGATCGACTTCGTCAGCGCGTCAAGGAAGTCGTTCAGCTTCAGCGGATTCGCGAGCGTGCCGGCGCTCTCGACCTTGCGCATCATCGACGCCAGGAACTGTTGCTGCCGCTTGATGCGGTCAATGTCGCCGAGCGGCAGGCCGTAGCGCTGACGGACGAACTCCAGCGCGACCGTGCCGTTCAGGTGATGCGGGCCGGCCGTCAGGTTCAATCCAGTTTGGACGTCGTGTGCAGGCTGTGAGAGGCAGATGTCGACGCCGCCAAGCGCGTTCACCATGTTCTGGAAACCGGCGAAGTCGATCTCGACGTAGTGGTCGATGTGAATGCCGGTCAGCTGCTGCACGGTGCTCACCAGCAGCGGCGCACCGCCGAGGGAGAACGCAGCGTTGAGCTTGTCGAGATGCGCGGGGTGCGCAACTCCCTTCGCGTCGGTGTAACCGGGGATCGTCACCCACGAATCGCGAGGCAGCGATACCAGCGTGGCTGCCTTATTGCCCTTCGCCAGGTGCGCCACGATCACCGTGTCGGAGCGCTGGCCTTCGACGGGTGCCTGGCCCTTCGGAGCTTGGGCGAACTGGTCTGTGCCGGCGCGGCTGTCGGACCCAACGAGCAGGACGTTCTCGGCGCCGTCGGCTGCGGTCGCGCCACCCGGCTTGATCACGCCCGTTGTCTTCTTCAGGTTGTGGTCGTAATGCAGGTAGCGGGTGTAGAGCAACCCGCTTGCAGCAAGCACGCAGACCGCGAGCGCCGCTGCGGTGATCCCGAGCGGGCTGCGCCAGCCGGTACGTAGATTGCCCGATTTGGTCGGTTTGACCGGACGCCCGGGGCCACGCGGATTGAGCTCCGGGGGCAGGACGCTCAGATCGGACACGGTCGGGGTTCTCCTGATGTCTGGTGTGGTTTTGAGGCTAACCGGCGTTGCGTGCCGAGGTCGGGACCGACGCGGCGCGGCGTGAGCGGGCCTGACCGTAGCTAGACGCATGACTGCCCCGGCCAGGTTGCATCGAACCGGCCCCGAATCACCCCAACTCCTGCACTCGGGAAGCAAAATGCAACCGACGGCGTCGGGTCGGCGTCCCTGATCGCATGCATGGGCTGCGGCGGGTTAGGACAGCGGCCGTAGCAGGTCTGGTTGTCGCGATCTCGGGCTGCGCGGCGCCTGGCCAGCCGGCGCAGAACGCAACGGGTTCGAGCGTGGCGTCGTCGACTCCTGCACAGTCGGTCGGGTCATCGCCAGTGGCGTCGGCCCCCGTCGCCGCATCGACGCCGACGACTGCTCCTTCGCCGGCGCCGCCGTCCGTCGTACCAGTCGATGAGACGGGTGCTGTTCCGTGGGTCAACACACCCGGCAGCATGTTCTTCGGGTCTCCATTGCCGGTCGCCCCGCTGCCGACGACCGGTCGACCTTGTCGATCCTCCGACCTAGCAGTGTCCGACATTGGCGGTAACGGTGGCGGCGGGCACAGCTATGCCACCTTTCAATTCGCCAATAAGAGTTCGACGCCGTGCATCTTGACGGGCTTTCCACGCGTCGTGGCGACCGAGCCGGGAAAGCCCGCGTTGATGGCG
>Ga0207933_1000726_pt1 | contig 29104 bp, 28 predicted proteins | sample NGESurdeep092012_4_FD_184488 | JGI IMG/M metagenome (GOLD analysis project Ga0207933, IMG submission 184488) | Arctic peat soil microbial communities from Barrow, Alaska - NGEE Surface sample F53-3 deep-092012 (SPAdes) | ecosystem: Environmental > Terrestrial > Soil > Wetlands > Peat ... | reverse complement strand
GGCAATATTCATCAATAAGAAAGAAAAGTTCTGTAATTTGGCCTGATGTAAGCATATTTTTAGTTTTTATTGTTTGCACTATAAATATACTAAATATGCTTACATATTATTGATTTACATTGTAATATAATTGTAATTATTTATTAATCTTAATAAATGAATTATATACTTCTTATATCGAACTCACGTTATTTAATAAATGAGCAATTCGGGATGTGCCATTTTTTTCAAGCTTGTATAGAATGATTTGTACAGATTCCCGCTTGGCATTTTCTTTTTTAAAGTAATTAGAATTTTCATCTGATTTCTTTAAATGTTCCAGGTTGTTTTGCGGAAAAATTATTTTATTATAAAGAAATTGTTGCCCAATGGTAGTAAGCGTTCTGTCTAACAACGCAAACAAATTTTCAATATCAATATCTTTTAATGTCTGTAGCGTGAGTTTATGAAAATGCTTGTTGGTATTATGTATTGCATATTCTTCTACGTCCAAAAGGTCTCTTTTTTTGTTGATTCTGCGCGCCCAATTCAACCTGATTTCAGCAAGTATTTTTTCTTCATTTTTTCGGGTAAGAGAAAAAATTATAAAAATTAAAAAAGCAAGCGCAAGTAAAAAATAAACCATTTTGCAGAAAAGATTATCACTAAATATTACCGGCTAAATTAAAGTAAAATAACAATGTTTTTGAAATGCAACTTGATAATAGTAACTACCTTAATGTAATTTTGTAAGAATGCGATTTCAACTGAACTCTCCATACAAGCCTGCTGGCGATCAGCCGCAAGCGATTGAGCAACTTACACAAGGTGTGCTTACCGGTGAAAAATATCAAACTTTGCTGGGCGTTACCGGAAGTGGTAAAACATTTACCATGGCTAATGTGATTCAAAATGTGCAACGCCCAACTCTCGTACTCACTCACAATAAGACTTTGGTAGCTCAGTTGTATGGCGAATTCCGTCAATTTTTTCCTGATAACTCTGTTGGTTATTTTGTTTCCTATTACGATTATTATCAGCCGGAAGCCTATATGCCAGTAAGTGATACTTACATCGAAAAAGATTTAAGCATTAATGAAGAATTGGATAAATTAAGATTGGCAGCAACATCTCAATTGCTAACTGGAAGAAGGGATATTATTGTTGTGGCGAGCGTTAGTTGTATTTATGGAATTGGCAACCCGAAAGATTTTGCTGAAGGTGTTGTGCGCATTGAGGAAGGGCAGGTTATCAGCCGCCAGGGATTTTTGCATTCACTCGTGAATGGTTTGTATTCAAGAACGCAAGGCGATTTTGCAAGGGGTACTTTCCGGGTAAAAGGTGATACGGTTGACATCAATCTTCCTTACATGGATAATGGTTACCGGATTACTTTTTTTGGGGATGAAATTGAAAGTATTGAAACGTTGGAATTGAGTTCTGGAAAAAGAATTGCTAAGGTTGAAAACGCTGCCATTTTTCCCGCTAATTTATATATTGCGCCAAAAGATAAGCTTCAGCAAATCCTGTATGAAATCCAGGATGAAGCTGCAAGGCAAACAGAATATTTTAAAGAAATAGGGAAATACATTGAAGCTCAAAGAATATCTGAAAGAGTGAATTATGATGTGGAAATGATTCGCGAACTCGGCTATTGCAACGGCGTAGAAAATTATTCAAGATTTTTTGACCGGAGAGATCCGGGAACGCGGCCATTTTGTTTGTTAGATTATTTCCCCAACGATTTTTTATGCATCATTGACGAAAGCCACCAAACCATTCCGCAGGTGAGTGGTATGTACGGAGGAGACCGTTCAAGAAAACTAATATTGGTCGATTATGGATTCCGTTTGCCTTCAGCTTTAGACAACCGCCCGCTTAATTTTAACGAGTTTGAAGGAATGCTCAATCAAACCATTTTTGTAAGCGCTACTCCCGGTGATTTTGAATTGGACAAGACCGGAGGTATAGTAGTGGAGCAGGTTGTAAGGCCAACAGGTTTATTAGACCCGCCGATAGAAATCCGGCCTTCGATCAACCAGATTGATGATTTGTTGGATGAAATTGATAAAAGAGTAACGAAGGGCGACCGCGTTTTGGTAACGACATTAACCAAAAGAATGGCGGAAGAAATGGACAAATATTTACAACGAATCAATATCAAATCAAAATACATCCACAGCGAAGTACACACGCTCGATAGGATAGAAATTCTGAGACAATTACGGTTGGGAGAAATTGATGTTTTGGTTGGTGTCAATCTATTGCGTGAAGGATTAGATCTTCCTGAAGTTTCACTGGTTGCTATTCTGGACGCGGACAAAGAAGGATTTTTGCGTAACGAAAGATCGCTTACCCAAACTGCGGGTAGGGCTGCGCGTAATGTAGAAGGGCTGGTGATTTTTTATGCGGATAAAATGACGGAAAGCATGCAAAAGACAATTGACGAAACTACGCGCCGGCGTGAAAAACAAATTCAATATAATATCGAACATAACATTACGCCAACGACGATTATAAAATCAATTGAACAGATAATGGGGCAAACTTCCGTCCTGGATATTAAAGGAACTACCGCTTCACCTTATGCCATTGATGATACTATCAGCACCATTGCAGCGGAAGAACAAGCAGAATATAAAACCATTCCGCAAATGGAAAAAGCTATTTCACAAATAAAGCGTATGATGGAAAAAGCCGCGAAGGACATGGATTTCATGGAAGCCGCAAGATTGAGGGATGAAATGTTCAGGATGCAGGGAGAGTTGAAAGAGATGAAGAAGTAGAGAAGAATTTATTTGCAGGTTGCAAAGAATTTTGAGATTTTCCCATAATCAAAATATTAACGCTTTGGTTTTATTATCGTTCTTAAATTGTTTTCTACAAATTTATTAGGTTTCCACTCCGGGCAACTTTCAATATGTACGCCGGGCAAATAACCAGTACTCATTAAAAATTAATTTACAATTTCTCCGCCGATAAACCGAAAAGTCTTTTTTAAGATCTACACCCATTCTTGTTTTGTTTTCCAGGCAGAATTTTACCTTGATCACTTATTTGAATTTCTTTTTTGGATTTAATGAGGTATGAAAAACAGAAACGATCCGCGCTAATTTCTTTTTTCGGTTCAATCTGTAGATGATAATAAATGGGAAAACCGGCACAGGTGTTTCTTTGTAATATTTATACCGGGTAGGGTATCTTTCAGGATTTTGTTCAATCTGTCCAATACGGTAACTTATTTCTTCTATAAAACGGTCTCCTAAACCTCTTTGCCTTTCTTCATACCACTCCCAGGCATGTGTTATTTCCTTTTGAGCTCTTATTGAAAATATTGCGGAAAAAGCAGGATTATTTGCCATACTTTTTTAAGCGAAGTTTGGTTATAGATTGCTCCAGTTCATTAACTGTGAACCCTTTGTCAGAACCATTTTCCATTGCCTCATATCTTCTGTCAAGTTCGTCAGTAAATTTTTTGTCTTTCCACCATTTGTTGGTTTGCTCAATTTCATTTTCAAGCAAATTATAAATGGCATACAACTTTTTATCATCGGCAACCCGAATGTAGTCGTATAATTTATTTCTAATAACTGTACTGCTCATATTTAAAATTCTTAATGATTCAAAATTATTGTTTTATTTATAAAAATCTAAAGCTGCATTTACAAAACATAATAACAGCAATTATCAACAATAATTATTCAACATAGTTTCAAAATCTGCTTAAAGATACAAATTGTATGATATCATATTTTATACATTGCAGTATTCTTTTACTTTTCATTAAAAACCAAAATAAAAATCTTAACTAAAAGTTCTTTTACTGGATCCCAATTAGTTTCTAAAAACCTATTGGGTTAACTAAAAAAATTATTCTTCAAATAAAAAAGTGATAAAGAAATTAATCTTTACCACTTCTCTAAAATTCTTTATTACAATTTATTTGGGCATATCAAAAATAGAAGGATCCACAGTTTTATTTACTTCTATTTTGGTAACAGTTCTTTTAAAATTAAATTGCCCCATATCAATTCCCTGGGTGTAGGGAACTACCAAACCAAAGTCAGTTTTCTTAAAATCTGAAAAACTGATCGTAATATCAGTAGGCTGGCCCTGAATCTCTGAAGATTTTACCATTTGAATGGTATTATAAGTTGTAGGATCAATATAATAGGTAGACAAGTCACCGTCTTTGTTGGTATATTTTAATTTGTAAGAATTGATATCCCCAACTTTCTCCTGGCCGGCAAGTTCTACTTTAGCACCGTGTCCGGCATAATCAAACAAAGGGTCAACATAAATTCCATCTTCACTGGATTTGAATTGATCGGGAGTAATTTCAGTTGCAGATGTAGAACCTGCAAGAGGATTGATTGTCCATCCGCCTTTGTCTGTCACCACCTGCACAATTTGCTGGCCATTGAAATCCATTTCTGTTTTGGCACCTTTGCCATTTAAAATAGTATTTTTTGAAGCGTGGTCGCTTCCCATCATTTCTGTATTAGCTTCCATATAAAGGGAAGTTACTTGTGAAAGTTTTTCTTTGCCTCCGATAGCGTCTATGTGCTTTGCGATAATATCATCTGCAGTTTGAGCTTTGGCAGCAAAAAACAATAAAAGGGATGTTAGGGAGAGAAGGAATGTTTTCATGTTTTATATATTTTTAAAGATGAAGATATTAAAAGTTTATTTGAATTTTTATAAATTCTTTTTAAATAAATTCTTTCCATTTTACCACCATATTTAAAATAACTGAATGATATTTTTGCCGACTGTAATTTTCTTAAAAGAAGATTAGAATTCTTCAATAAAACTTTGTTTACTGTATTTAACTTTGTTTATAATTCTAAGATAAAATGATAAACACAAACAATTTACAACGATTTCTCAAAGCCCAGGAAAAAGATTTTCATACCGCATTATCACAGATAAAAAATAGTAAAAAACAAAGCCATTGGATGTGGTATATTTTCCCACAAATAGCCGGATTGGGGTTTAGCGAAACTTCAAAGTTTTATGCCATAAAAAACGTTCGCGAAGCCGAGGAATTTTTAAATCATTCAGTTTTGGGCAAAAGGCTTATTGAAATTTGCAATGAGTTATTGAATCTTGAAACCAATGATGCGCATAAATTTTTTGGTAGCCCTGATGATTTGAAGTTGCATTCTTCTATGACTTTATTTTCCTCTCTCCCGAATACCAAAAGTGTTTTTCAAAAAGTTTTAAATAAATATTTTGAAGGGGGAAAAGATGCGTTGACTTTAGGAATATTAAAAGAATTAGAAAGAAAGTAAAAGTTACAATAGGATAAATAACCAAAATAAAAATCTCCAATAAAACTTCGTTTACTGATGGCTGTTATTTTACAAAAGCCGGTTTTGCTTTCAATACTTTCTTGTAAATAGGGCAACTCTCAATATGCGCGCCGGGTAAATATCCTGTACTCATCAAAAATTCATTTACAATTTCTCCTCCTGTAAATCTAAAAGTATTTTTAAAAATTTTCACCCATTCTTCTTTTGTTTTGGGATGATAATGGCCTATCCATTTTTTAAATGAACCAAATTCTTTTTGAAGTTGCAAAATGGTTTTAGCATTTTCAATTGCTGCATTTATTTTAAGGCGGTTTCGGATAATTCCTGCGTCGTTCATCAGCCTTTCAAAATCTTTTTCTTTAAAAGAAGCAATTTTTTTAATGCTGAAATTTTTATAAGCTTTTCTGAAGTTTTCTTGTTTGTTTAAAATAGTAGACCAGCTCAAACCTGCCTGGTTTATCTCAAGAATTAATCTTCCGAAAAGTTCATCATCACCTTCAATCGGGAATCCATAAAGCTGGTCATGATAAATACGATGTAGGTTATTTTTATCCATTGCAAGAACCGCTTCACAATAAGATTTTGGTTTCTCCATAAAATTAATTTTAAAAAAGATGATGAAATTAATAAAAAATTACTCACATGAATTTATCTTTATTTATTCAACTAATGGATTACAGTAAACCAACCTGCCTACCGGCAAAGGCAGGCAAATAATTGGAATTCTTATTTTATTGTCTAAATTTTTAAAATGAATACAATCTTTAATTTACATGATGATTACATCCTCGAAGATGAAAGGGCATTATTAAGGCCATTAAAACAAGAAGATTTTGCAAACCTGCTTCCCATCTCATTGAATGAGCCAAATACCTGGAAGTATTCCCTGTTAAGTGCTACAGGCGAAGAAGGTTTAAAAAATTATATAAATATTGCATTGCAGGCAAAAGAAACTGGTAAAGAATACCCATTTATTGTTTTTGATAAAAAGATTAATAAATATGCCGGTAGCTCCAGATTTTATGACATCAATCTTCCTTATAAAACTTTACAGTTGGGCTACACCTGGTATGGAAAAGAATTCCAGGGAACTGGTTTGAATAAACATTGCAAATTTTTATTACTCTCCTTCGCTTTTGAAAAGATGGGAATGGAAAGGGTAGAATTTCGTGCAGACAATAATAATGAAAGAAGCATTGCCGCGATGAAATCTATTGGTTGCAAAGTAGAAGGCATTTTAAGAAATCACCAGCCTACTAGAGATGAAGGAATAAGAAGGGATAGTATTATTTTAAGCATTCTAAAAGATGAATGGTTTAGCGAAGCAAAAGAAAAGTTAGCCAAAAAATTACTTTAAAATAACTCTTCAAAATATTTTCTTAATTTCATTATAATAAAATATTTTTTATGGCAATAGTTATTAAAATTCCTAAAAATCCTACTAAGAAGGAATTAGGAAAAATAAAAGAAAAAATTGAAAAACTACCCCGTAAAAATATTGGGAAGCATTTTGGGAAATTAAAACGGCCAATGGATGGATTGGAATATCAAAAAATGATCCGTAATGAGTGGAGTTAATCTTGCCAATGTTGTATTTGACATTAATGCTTTCATATATTTTGTAGGCGGGGATAGCAGGTTGGAGCGGTATTCAAATTCTACTGTTTATATCTCAGAATTTAGTGAAATGGAATTAAAGGGTAGATTTAGTATTACAACAAAAGAACTACAACATTTAAATGAAATTTTAGAGGACTTTATTATTCTTCCCTTTAATAATGAAATAAAAGAAAAAGCCATTTCTATTCGACATAAGAAAAAATTAAAATTACCTGACGCTTTAATTGTTTCTACCGCTATGTGGATTGACTTACCTTTTATCACGGCTGATAAAGATTTTAAAAATATTCCTTCTTTGAATCTTATTTTGCTTTAAAAATCTTCAATGAAAAGAGAACTCACTTCCTGGTACAGCCCTTCTGTAAATAAAGAAATGCCGATTGCAACTTATGGCGATTATGGTTTTGCGCTTTTATTAATTCCTACTGCGGCGGCAGATTACCTCGAATACGAGAGATTCCAAATGATTGATTCAATTGCGCCATTTATAGATTCAGGAAAAGTGAAAGTTTTTTCTATCAACAGCATGAACAATGAAAGCTGGATGCATCCGGGAATGTGGGGCGAGCATAAAGCAATACGCCATAATGAGTTCAATCAATATGTTTTTAATGAAGTAATTCCATTTATAAAAAACAGCACTTCCAATGAAACGCCTATCATCACGTGTGGTGCTAGTTTTGGAGCGTTGCATAGTATGAATTTATTTTTGAAACGGCCAGATCTTATTAACGGCGTAATCGCCATGAGCGGCGTTTATGATTTGCACGAATATTCAAAAGGTTTTAATGATGAGCAGGTATTTTATAATTCGCCAATGGATTACATGCCAAACCTTTCTGATAACTGGTACCTGGAAAATATTCGCAAAAGCCATCACATTCATATTCTATCAGGAAGTGGAGAGTTTGAAGACCCCGGCGCATCGGGCAGGTTTGCAAAAGTATTATACGACAAAGGAATAAATTATGAACTGGATATTTGGGGAAATGATATGCGGCACGATTGGCCGACATGGCGTGAAATGTTGCCCTATTATCTTAGTTCAAGGTTTTAAAATTCCATTTAAAAGTTAACCAGCTATTTACATTCCCACCTATTTATACTGTTAGGTAATCGTTATTTTTGTCAGATGGAAAAAAAGTTATTTCTCCTTGATGCAATGGCGCTCATTTATCGTGCTTATTATGCCTTGATCCGAAGCCCGATAATCACGACAAAAGGAAAAAATACAAACGCCCAATTTGGATTCACCAATACCTTAGCTGACCTAATCAGTAAAGAAAACCCAACTCACCTCGCGGTAGCTTTTGATACAGTTGCCCCAACAGAACGACACACTGATTTTGCTGCGTACAAGGCTCAAAGGCAGGAAGCTCCGGAAGATTTAATAGCTGCTATTCCAGATATAAAAAAAATAATTGAAGGGTTTAATTTGCCCTGCATTGAATGTGACGGATACGAAGCGGATGATATTATTGGCGCATTAGCGCAGCAAGCAGAAAGGGATGGATACAAGGTTTTTATGGTTACGCCTGATAAAGATTTCGGCCAGTTGGTCACTGAAAATATTAAGATTTATAAACCAGGTTACCAGGGTGGAAAGGTGGAAATAATGGGGGAAAAAGAAGTGTGCGAAAAGTGGGGAATTAAAAACGTAAAGCAGGTAATTGATATCCTTGGATTGATGGGAGATGCGGCAGATAATATTCCTGGCATCGCAGGCGTTGGCGAGAAAACAGCAGCAAAATTATTAGCACAATATGATACGTTGGAAAACGTGATTGCGGATGCGGAAAATATTAAAGGAGCTTTAGGCCAAAAAATTGTTGCCGGAAAAGAAATGGCAATTTTAAGTAAAAAGCTGGCTACCATAATTACGGACGTTCCGTGCAAATTTCATGAAGAAAATTTTAAGTTAAAACCATACAATATTGAAGCGTTGAAATCAATTTTTGCAGAATTGGAATTCAAAACTTTAGGCAAAAGAATATTGGGTGAAGAGTACAATGTTTTTGTTGTACAGCAAACAGTGATTCAAACAGACCTTTTTGGCAACGCCAATGAAATTCCAATTCCCTCAAAGAAAGAGGTAGAAAAAGAAATAGTTGAGGAAAAAACAGGCCTTTCTGCGGATAAAAACATCGGCAACACACCTCACAATTATACATTGGTTGAGTGGGAAGAAGAGATAAAATCTTTGGTAAAAAAATTATCTGAACAAAAAGAAATTTCTTTTGATACCGAAACAACGAATATCGACCCAAATGAGGCGGAATTGGTAGGCCTTAGTTTTTCGTTTAAAAAAGGGGAAGGTTATTACATCCCTTGTCCGCCGGATGAAAAAAAAACAAAGGAAATCCTTCAACATTTTACACTGCTTTTTGGGGACGAATCGAAGATATGGATAGGCCAGAATATAAAATATGATTTAATTGTTTTAAAATGGTATGGAATTGATGTAAAAGGGAAATTATTCGACACTATGCTGGCGCATTATGTAATTGAAAGTGAAGGAAGGAGAAACATGGATTTGTTGAGCGCGCAGTACCTGGATTATGTTCCTGTTTCTATCACGGAATTGATTGGTAAGAAAGGCAAAGGCCAGGGAAATATGCGTGATGTGGACGTGGAAGATGCAAAAGAATATGCAGTTGAAGATGCTGATATTACATTGCAATTGAAAGAAACTTTTGTTCCATTGTTGAAATTAAAAGAGGTAGAAAAGGTTTTTAAAGAAGTAGAATCGCCTTTGATAAAAGTGCTTATGGATATGGAGTTTGAAGGGGTGAATGTGGATACTGAATTCCTTAATCATTATTCAACAGAACTGGAAGCAGAAGCAAAAAAATCAGAAGAAAGCGTATATCAACAAGCAGGAATAAGATTCAATCTGGCATCGCCAAAACAATTGGGAGAAGTACTTTTTGAAAAAATGCGGATTGATTCTAAAATAAAAAAAACCAAAGGCGGCCAACATGCTACAGGGGAAGATGTTTTGCTTAAACTGGCAAAAGAAAATCCCATTGTAGAAGATATTTTAAATTTCAGGGAACTCACCAAATTAAAATCTACTTATGTGGATGCATTGCCCCAATTAATTAATAAAAAAACTTCGCGTGTGCATACTTGTTATGGGCAGGCAATAGCAGTAACGGGCAGGCTTAGCAGCAATAATCCCAATTTGCAAAACATTCCTATCCGTACAGAAAGAGGGCGGGAAATTAGGAAAGCCTTTATTCCCCGGGACAGCAGCCATGTAATTATTTCAGCGGATTATTCCCAGATAGAATTACGAATTGTTGCAGCCATAAGCGGCGACCCTGCAATGTCAGATGCATTTCGCAAAGGAAAAGACATTCATACAGCTACTGCTGCAAAAGTTTTTAATGTGGATGAAAATGAGGTAACCAAAGAAATGCGCTATAAAGCGAAAAGTGTAAACTTTGGGATTATTTATGGGCAAAGCGCTTTTGGGCTTGCTGAAAATATTGGCGTGAGCAGAACCGAAGCCAAAGAAATAATCGATGCTTATAAAAAGGAATTCGCCCATATTCAAAAGTATATGGATGAAACCATATTATTTTGTAAGGCTAACGGTTATGTACAAACGCTAATGGGAAGGAAGCGTTGGTTAAAAGATATTAATTCATCTAACTGGACGGTGCGTGGATATGCGGAAAGAAATGCCATCAATTCTCCAATACAAGGCACAGCAGCGGATATGATAAAGCTTGCAATGATTGATATCCACCGCGAGTTTCTAAGATATAATTTTAAATCAAAAATGATTTTGCAGGTTCATGATGAACTTGTTTTCGACGCGCATAAATCAGAAGTGGAAATCATAAAACCAATCATTTTGGAATCAATGAAAAATGCATTGAAATTGCCAAATGATGTGCCGGTTGAAGCTGAACTGGGAGTAGGTGAAAACTGGCTGGAAGCACATTGATAGAGATGTCGCAGTTACAATTCACATCTCCTTAATTTTCATTCACGTATTTTTATAAAAATATTTTTTTGAACCAGACAATTTTTGCAAAAGACCTGACCAAAAAATACGGCAAGCGCACCGTAAATAGTAATGTATCTTTCCAGGTAAGCCAGGGAGAAATTGTTGGCTTGCTGGGCCCTAATGGTGCAGGGAAAACTACCTCTTTTTACCAGGTTGTAGGATTGGTAAAGTCAGACGATGGAAATATTTTTTTGAATGAACTGGACATTACCAAACTCCCAATGTTCAAAAGAGCAAAATTGGGATTAGGCTACTTGCCCCAGGAAGCAAGCATATTCAGAAAACTTACAGTTGAGGATAATATTGCTGCCGTCCTTGAAATGACTAAGCTTTCGAAAGCGCAACAAAAAGAAAAACTGGAAACATTAATTGCAGAGTTTAATTTGGAGCACGTTCGAAAAAGCAACGGAGATGTATTAAGCGGTGGCGAAAGAAGGAGAACTGAAATTGCGCGCGCCCTCGCTGTTGATCCTAAATTTATTTTACTTGACGAGCCTTTTGCGGGCATTGACCCTATTGCCGTTGAAGATATTCAGTCAATCGTTACAAAACTGAGGTATAAAAATATCGGTATTTTAATAACGGACCACAATGTGAATGAAACTTTGTCTATTTGCGACCGCGCCTATTTATTAATAGAAGGAAAGATTTTTATTGAAGGCACAGCTGAAGAATTGGCAAAAGATGAACAGGTGCGTAAATTATACCTTGGAAGAAATTTTGAATTAAAAAGAAAAGATTATTTACATTCAGATGTTTTTAAGTAAATCAAATTATTAAATTCGATAAATGTGTATTAATCAATTAGCGAAAATTGAAACTTCTTAGCCCATTCATATCACAGTTAGCAAGAATGCGCTTGTGGGGTTTGGAGAATTGGGTTACTTATCCCATTTCTGCCCAACGTAACGTATTGCAACATTTAGTAACGCAGGCACAATACACTGAGTTCGGCAGAAAATATCGTTTTTCACGCCTTTTTACCGTAAAGGATTTTAAAAATACGATTCCGATTCATGAATACCACGACCTTAAGCCTTACATCAAACGGATGATGGAAGGCGAGCAAAATATTCTTTGGAACACCCCAATCAATTGGTTTGCAAAAAGCAGCGGCACTACTTCAGATAAAAGTAAATTTATTCCCATAAGCGATGAGAGCTTAAAAGACAATCATTTTAAAGGGTCAAAAGATGTGCTCACCAATTATTATAAAAACTTTCCTGATAGTGATTTGCTCACCGGCAAAAGCCTTGTTGTTGGAGGAAGCCACCAGGTTTATAGCCTTTTTGAAGATATACAGTATGGCGACCTGAGCGCTGTGTTGATGCAGAATACTCCCTTTTGGGGGAATTGGATCAGAACGCCGGAACTTAAAATCGCTTTGCTTGATGAATGGGAAAGTAAAATTGAACAACTGGCTAATTCAACGGTTCATGAAAACGTTACTTCCCTTGCCGGCGTACCTACATGGACTATTATTTTAATAAAAAGAATTCTTGAAATTTCAGGTAAAAAAACATTGAAAGAAGTTTGGCCTAATTTAGAATTGTATATGCATGGAGGCGTTTCGTTTACGCCTTACCGTGAGCAAATCAATAAATTGATTGGAGGCCCGATTAATTACCTGGAAATGTACAATGCCAGCGAAGGCTTTTTTGCTGCGCAAAATATGTTGGATGATGAAGGGCTTTTGCTTTATACAGACCATGGAATTTTTTATGAATTTTTGCCCGTTGATGAATATGGAAAAAAAGATCCAAAAACAATCGGGCTTAAAAGGGTAGAATTAAATAAAAACTACGCCCCTGTAATTACAACAAATGGTGGACTTTGGAGATATTTAATCGGGGATACCATCCAGTTTACCTCGCTTAAGCCTTTTAAAATAAAGGTATCCGGAAGGCTGAAACATTTTATAAATGCTTTTGGCGAAGAAATAATTGTTGAAAATGCAGACAATGCGATTGCCATAGCTTCTGCGAAAACAAGTTCTGTTGTAAAGGATTATACCGCTGCGCCGGTTTTTTTTACCGAACAAAATAATGGTGCTCATGAATGGCTGATTGAGTTTGAAACCTTGCCCAAAGATTTGAATCTTTTTATTTATGAACTGGATGAAGCTTTAAAATCCCTGAATAGCGATTATGAAGCCAAACGGTATAAAAATATGGCTTTGCGTTTGCCAATAATACATTCTTTAGAAAAAAACACTTTTGACAGATGGTTAAAAATTAAAGGAAAATTAGGTGGCCAGCATAAAGTGCCGCGCCTTAATAATGAAAGAAAAATGGTTGAAGAAATTTTATCAATGCCCACATTATAAAAATAAAAATCTGATTTATTTGTTGGTTTACTACTCAGTTTATTTAATAAAAAACATCTTTTATTTTTTGAAAACCCTAACCGAAATGATTTGATAATTTATAAGAAAAATAAAATAAACAAAAATGAAATTTATGAAAAACCTGATTCCCTTTCTATTAATTTTTCTGGCTTTTGATATGAATGTATCTGCTCAGAGTAAACAATCAAAAGATGAACAAAGCGCTCCTAAAAATCCCATGGTGGTTGTTGATTCTTCCGTGACGATTAAAAATACGGTAACTATAAAAGGCCAAACTGTTCCTTACACGGCAAAATCCGGTACACTGCCCATTTGGGACGAAAATGGAAAACCAATAGCTTCTGTTTTTTACACCTATTATGAAAGGAGCGATGTGAAAGACCGCGCCTCAAGGCCATTGGTTATTTCTTTTAATGGTGGGCCAGGCACACCTTCTGTTTGGATGGAAATTGGATACACAGGGCCACGGATTTTAAATGTAGATGATGAAGGATTTCCTGTAGAACCTTATGGTTTGCACGATAACCCTAATTCTATTTTAGATGTGGCGGATATTGTTTACGTTGATCCGGTAAATACCGGATATTCCAGGAAAATAAATGAAGATATTCCCGGCAACAAATTTTTTGGAGTAAATGAAGATATTAAATACCTCGCCGATTGGATCAGTACTTTTGTAACACGCAATAACCGTTGGGCCTCACCCAAATTTTTGATTGGTGAAAGCTATGGAACCACCCGGGTTTCAGGGCTCGCATTAGCATTGGAAAACCAGGAATGGATGTATCTTGATGGGGTCATTTTGGTTTCTCCAACAGATTTGGGAATTAAGCGCGATGGCCCTGTGGAAGAGGCTTTGAGGCTTCCTTATTTTGCGGCAACCGCCTGGTACCATAAAGTGCTCCCATCTGATCTGCAAAGCAAAGGCCTGACTGATATTCTTCCGGAAGTTGAAAGTTTTACAATCAACGATTTGATTCCTGCTTTAACGAAAGGAAGTACTTTAACTGATGCTGAAAAAGAAAATATTGCAACCAAAATGTCTCGCTATTCCGGCTTATCTCAAAAAGTAATTTTGGATCATAATCTTGACGTTCCTTATGGTTTTTTCTGGAAAGAATTGTTGCGCGATAAAGGGTTTACTATCGGAAGATTAGATTCAAGGTATCGTGGAATTGATAAAGAAGCAGCGGGCGATTATCCTGATTATAATGCTGAATTCACTGCATGGTCACATGCTTTTACGCCTGCGATGAATATTTATTTAAGAAATGAATTAGATTATAAAACCGATCTTAAATACAATATATATGGCAATGTGTATCCTTGGGATGATAAGGATGACAATACCGGTGAAAACCTTCGCCAGGCGATGGCACAAAATCCCTTTATGCACTTGCTGGTGCAATCAGGATATTATGATGGTGCTTGTGATTTCTTTAATGCGAAATACAGTTTGTGGCAAATGGACCCGGGTGGAAAATTAAAAGATCGAATCACCTGGAAAGGCTACCGAAGTGGCCACATGATCTATATGCGTAAAGAGGACCGCGTAACAGCTACCGAAAATTTGCGGGAATTTATTCTTTCGTCAATTCCTAAAAAAGGCGAAGGCGCAAAATTTTAAACTGAAAGAGCGAAACAGTTTGAAAACTTACGGCAAACCTTAAGTTGATTTTTTCAAAAATGATTTGGCAAAAATTAGCGAAACACAACTAAGCAAAGCGGCGGCGCAAAGGTAATATCCCACATATTGCAGCCCATAATTTTTCGCAATGCTGGTGGCAAAATAAGGTGTAAGCGACCCACCCAATATACCGGCCAATGTAAATGCGAGCGATGCACCTGTGTAGCGCACCGGCGCAGGGAAAAGTGAGGCGAGTGCAGTCCCTAGTGGGCCATAGTTAAAACCGATCAGGAACATTCCTCCGGAAAGAAAAGTAACCAGCAATCCCCAATGATTGCCCACAAATAATTGCGCGATGAACAGCCCAAAAAAGAAGATAACCACCGAAGAAAGCAATAGCATATTCATCGGGCTATAACGCTCAGCAAGGTGCGCCGACAAAATGATGCCTCCCGCAAAAAAAAGCATCGAAAGCATTTGCGCCAACAAAAATCCAGAGCGAGAATAAGAAAGTACCGTAGTTCCCCAGCTCAAAGTAAATACCGTGAGCATGTAAAAAAATAAAAAAATCAGGATGGTTATGAGAGTTCCAAGAAGAAGGGCTTTTCCGTATTTGGTAAATACATCTCCTAAAGGAAATTTAGCCCGCTGATTGTTTTCTAACACCTTTACGAAATCAGGGGTTTCTACTAATTTTAATCTGACATATAAACCTAATCCTACCAACAACGCGCTGGCAATAAAAGGTACTCTCCATCCTACCGTAAAAAACTGCTGTTTGGTAAAAATGTTTCCGATAATTAAGAAAACACCAGCGGATAAAATAAAACCAAGGGGCGCCCCCAATTGCGGGAACATTCCATACCAGGCTTTTTTACCTTCAGGTGCATTTTCTGTAGCCAGTAATACAGCGCCTCCCCATTCTCCGCCAAGCCCAACACCCTGCCCAAAACGAAAGACGCACAACAATAAAGGTGCAGCAATACCAATAGACACATAACCGGGAAGCAACCCAATGGATACGGTACAGATTCCCATCGTCATGAGCGAAGCTACCAGTGTGGCTTTGCGCCCGATCCTATCTCCGAAATGCCCAAACAAAGCTGAGCCAATGGGGCGGGCAAAAAAAGCCAGCGCAAAGGTAGCCAGCGATTCCAGTGTTCCCGTTGTGGGATTGGAAGTGGGAAAAAACATTTGGGGGAATACCAACACCGCGGCAGTAGCATAAATATAAAAATCAAAAAACTCAATAGTAGTGCCGGCAAGGCTGGCAATAAGAATTCGGAAAGAAGAGTTCGCTTTTTTTTGTTCGCTCATCGTTTACAGGTATAAGTGTATGATAAGATGAAATACGTTAGTTTGCTTTAAAAGAATAAATTACAGTTCGCAAAGTAATTGAAAAAGTCTCATGCTGCATAGCAGATAAAAAGTTTTTCCCGAAGAGGAAAAAGGACATACAATTTTAAAGCGTGGCTAGTAAATGAGCTTCTTTTATGATTTCAAATAACTCGAAAATTGGATTTTTGTTTTCAAAAAGCTTTACCTGTAATCTTCCTTTTTCAATCAATTCTTTTCTTTTTAGTTCATCTTTAAAAAGCAACATCATTTTTTCTGCGATGGCGTTAAAATTATTTGGGTCAACATATAAAGCCGCATCGCCACAATATTCCTTCAAAATTCCAGTCTCAGAAACTATTAAAGGCGCTTCCATTTTCATGGCTTCAATTACTTCAATTCCTTCGGCTTCATAAAAAGGAACATACAACATTGCATACGCAAAAGACAGGATCTTTTCAGTTTCATTGGGGCTAACTCCTTCTAAAACCTTCACATCATTTTTAAACCGGTAAGATTGCAGTGAACGAACAAATTCGTCATATTTCTCTCCGGGTTTTCCGGTAAGAAGCAATTGCATTTTACTTCTTTGCCTTTTCTTAAAAAATGAAAATGCTTTTAATAAATTCAAAAGGTTTTGCTCTGTGCTGATGATTCCATTGTAAATAAAATATTCATTTCCTTCCGTATATTTTTCTTTTATTACTTCTCTTTCTTCCTGTGAAATAGTATCTGATATTTTTTTTATTTCCGGATAAATTATTTCGATTTTTTGTTCCTCAATTTTAAATCGCTCTATAATTTCATTTTTAAAATAATGAGAATTAACCACAATCTTTCTGGCGTTATTTAAAAACTTAGGTATATTATTTTTATAAAACGAAAAGTGCTTTTTATCAATTAAAGCCTGATAAAAAATATAAGTAAGATCAGGTGAAAGTAATATTTGCGGAATTTTAGTTTTTAAAGAAATAAACTTTTCACTGATAAAAATATCAGCTTTATTTTTTTTTAAAGATGCCGATAATTTCAGATTGTAGCAGATTTTCCATTTCAATGAAATCGCTGCCTGTGGCGTGATTACGAGAGGAATAATATTTTCAGGAAGAGTAGAATGGCTGGTTTCTGAATCATAAAAAAAAAGAAAAGTATGCTCTGAATGAAGTTTGGCTAATTGTATAAATGTTTCAAAATTCCTGGCATTTAAAGAGGTGGCATTTACTCCAATTCGCATTCTCTGTTATCTTTTTAGAATTTTCCTTCTACTTTTTACCGCAGCACTTTTAGCTTTACGGTTTCAATCCTTGTCTGGGTTACTTTTAGGATATCAAATTGATAATCATCAATGATAATGCGGTCCCTTTCGCGGGGAATAGATTCATGAAGATTAATAATATAACCGGAAAGGGTTTCTGTTTCCTCATTTTTCCTAAAAATAAGTTTGTAAGTTTCAGTCAGGTAATCAAGTTCCAACCTGCCACTGAAAAGAAATTCATTTGGTGCGATTTGCTTCTCAACCAATTCTTCCTTCACATCGTATTCATCATAAATATCCCCAAAAATTTCTTCCAGCAAATCTTCCATTGTTACGATGCCAGCAGTACCGCCAAATTCGTCAATTACCCAGGCAATACTTTTTCTTTCTTTCGTAAATTTATTCATCAGGTCCGATGCTTTCATGCTTTCAGGAACTACAGGAATTGGTAATAATACTGTGCGAAGTGATTCAGGGCTTTTAAACAAATCAAGTTGATGTACATACCCCTGCACTGAATCTATATTTTTTTCATAAACAACCAACTTACTCAATTTAGTTTCAATAAATTTTTCTTTTAGTTCTTCGAGTGTTGAATTAATATCTACTGAAACCACTTCTTTTCTCGGGATAAGGCATTCCCGGATGCGGGTTTCAGAAAGCAACATTACATTTTCAAATATTTCATTATTCATTTCCTGGTTGTCTTCATTATCGGTCATATTTAATTGCTGTACATAATGATCGATATCCATCCTTGGAAATGATTTGGTCTTATTTTGAAGCTTTACATTAAAAAGATATTTTAATAGCCATTCTGAAATGCTCACAAAATATTTAGAAATCCATGAGAAAACTGAATAGGTACTTTTTACAATAAAACTAATACTGCCGCTTGATGTAATAGAATTTCCATTTGCTTTAAAAATGGATTTAAAAACTGAACTGACAATAATCAGGATGGCTGTTGCAAGAACTGTTTCGAAAGCCAAAATAACATACGGGTTTTCGATTGACCAATATTGCCAAATCCCAGCTAAGGCATCTGTTGCCAAAAGGCCATAAATAACCAAAAGAACATTGGTAATTAAAAGGGTAGTAACAATAAACCGTGCGGGGGATTCCAGGAAAAAAGCCCAGGTCCTGCCGCTGAAATTTCCTTGTTTTCTTCTTAGTTCGATGGATAATTTATTGGCAGAAATAAACACAACTTCTATCCCGGAAAAAAATCCTGCAAGAAGCAAGGCTACTATTATTGGCAAAATAAACATCCATTCCATATCTTACAAATTTATAAATAGAAAACGGGAAGCGGTTAATTATTTAAAAAATCACCCACAATCTGATCAGCCTCTTTACACGCAGTTTGAAAATTTTCATTCGTAATAATATTTTCAAAGTGCTTTTTAAAAGTCATTTCATAATTCGATTTATTAAGCCGTGCCTGCAATGATTCTTCTGTTTCTGAGCCACGGTTTTTTAGCCTTCTTTTTAATTCTTCGGCAGATGGAGCCTGTATAAAAATAGCAATCGTGTTAACGGGATATTGTTGTTGTACGTGGATGGCTCCCTGCACATCAATATCTAAAACAGGGATTTTATTTTCGTTCCAGATTCGCTCCATTTCAGATTTTAAGGTACCATAATATTTTCCTTCATACACCATTTCCCATTCCAGAAATTCTTTCTTTTGTATTTTATCACGAAATTCTTCTTCTGTGATAAAATAATAATCCTGGCCGCTTTTTTCATTCTTTCTGGGTGTTCTTGTGGTTGCAGAAACAGAAAATGCAAGGGAAGGAAACCTCTTCATCAAATGATTGACAACCGACGTTTTGCCGGATCCGGAAGGTGCAGTTATCAGAATGATTTTGTTGTATTTTTTTTTCATTTTTTCAAAAATTATAAAACAGGAATCACACGAATTTCTTTGTTTACTGGTATTAAATTTTCAAATTCATTTCCTTAGAATTTCCGCTCCAAGGCTACTTAACCTTTCATCTATATTTTGATACCCCCTGTCTATTTGTTCTATGTTTTGAATGACGCTTTTCCCTTCAGCGCTTAATGCTGCAATAAGCAGGGCCACACCCGCTCTGATATCAGGGCTGCTCATGGTAATACCACGCAATGGAAATTTTCTTTCAAGCCCTACAACTACTGCCCGGTGTGGATCACACAAAACTACGCGTGCGCCCATTTCTATTATTTTATCAACAAAAAATAACCTGCTTTCGAACATTTTTTGATGTACCAAAACACTTCCTTTTGCCTGCGTAGCAACTACCAGGATTATGCTTATCAGGTCAGGCGTAAGGCCAGGCCATGGATGGTCAGAAATGGTGAGCATGGAACTATCCAGGAAAGTTTCAATCTCGTAAATTTCCTGTTCGGGAATATGAATATCGTCTCCGGAAAAATTCATCTTTATCCCTAATTGTTTAAACCTTTCAGGGATAACTCCGAGATGTTGAAGCCCGGCATTTTTGATTACAAGGTCGCTTTGGGTCATTGCTGCGAGCCCGATAAAGGAGCCAACTTCTATCATATCAGGAAGAATTGTGTGCTCAGTTCCTTTTAATTTATCTACTCCTTCTATAATAATCCTGTTGCTGCCTACGCCTGAAATTTTTGCGCCCATATTATTCAACATTTTACAAAGTTGTTGAATGTATGGCTCGCACGCGGCATTATAAATTGTAGTATTGCCTTCGGCTAAAACGGCTGCCATTACTAAGTTTGCGGTGCCGGTTACGCTCGGCTCTTCGAGTAAAAGATAGTTTCCTTTTAACCTTGAAGTATGAAGATGAAAAAAAGATTCATTTGTAAAATAGTCAAACTTTGCTCCTAATTTTTCAAATCCTATAATGTGAGTGTCAAGCCTTCTGCGGCCAATTTTATCTCCTCCTGGTTTAGGAATATAAGCAGTTTTAAAACGCGCCAACATTGGGCCAGCAAGCATTACGCTACCCCGAAGGCGGCCGGTCTTTTTTTGAAAAGCATCAGAAAATAAATAGTCTACACCTACATTATCGGACTGGAAAGAGCAAGTATGCCTGTCAATTCTTTCAATGGTTACACCTAATTCGTGTAACAATTCTATTTGAAGGTTTACATCAATTATATCAGGGATATTGTGGATTACCACTTTTTCATCTGTTAGCAGAACAGCAGAAATAACCTGCAATGCTTCATTCTTAGCGCCTTGAGGAATTATTTCCCCTTTTAATTTTTTACCGCCAATAACTTCAAATGAGCCCATTTAAAATTTCTTTCTGATTATTAAAAAATAAAACCCCGGCAATTTATTATAGATGCCAGGGTTGCAAACTTATTCGATTATTTTTTCTAAATGAATTTCTTCAGGCATTTTATATACTATCAAAATCCTAAACAAAAATCATCAATAACGTTTCTTTCCATATTTTCTGTTATTGTTATTGTTATTGTTCCTATCACGCCCTCCACCTTGGTTACGGTTATTTCTTGGGCCAAAGTTTTTACGGTATTTGCCACCGCTAAATTCCTCACGGATATTTTCAACGCGGTGCTTTATGAACGGACGGCTATTGAACTCAAGTTCTCCATCGGTAATAGATGAAAGTTCGGTTTGAATATTATCATCGTGAACCAGTTCCCGGTGCCAGTTGCTATAGGTAAGTTTCATATAGTAAGCGATGGAATTCGCAAAACCCTGGCGTTTTTCGGGGTTTTCCTCTGTTAAGGCTTTATCTATTACTATCTCAATGTTTTTTCCAAGATGATTATATTTAGGATATCTTTTTGGATACGGAAGCGGGTCAGGTTTGGGCCTAAGCGTTTCCCGGGTTGGAATTGGATAAGGGCTGTCCACGTCCAATTTAAAATCAGTTATTAGAAAAAGATGGTCCCAAAGTTTATGTCGAAAATCTTCTACATTTTTAAGTTGCGGGTTTAGAAAGCCCATTAATTCTACGAGTGCCTCTGCGTTTTTTTGGCGCTTTTCCCTATCTTCCAATGTCAACACATACTCTGCCATCTTTTGAATATGGCGGCCGTATTCTCTAATGGTTAGATGGTTACGGGTAGTATTGTATTCCATGTTATCAAGATTCTTCATCTGGCAATGTATAAATTATAAAAATTAGATTTAAATGATGCTCTACTTAATAGTAGAATATCAGGCTTTTAAGTATTTGTTTTAAGAAAACAGAAATCTTTATTTAAACTTCGTTTACTGTAATTTTTTTATGGCTGTCCATAATATTCATTTCCTGAATGCCTGATTCCTATAAATGTTATCCATTCATAGAAGTAAGGAATTCTGCATTGTCTTTTGTTCCTTTCATATTTTTCATCAAAAGGGTAATTGCTTCTTCAGGATTCATATCAGCCATGTGATTTCGCAATACCCACATACGCTGAAGTGTATCTTTATCAAGTAGCAAATCATCGCGGCGAGTAGAAGAAGAAACAATGTCAATTGCAGGGAAAATCCTTCGGTTAGATAATCTTCTGTCAAGTTGCAGTTCCATGTTACCGGTTCCTTTAAATTCTTCGAAAATTACTTCGTCCATTTTACTTCCGGTATCTACCAAAGCGGTTGCAATGATAGTAAGCGAGCCTCCATTTTCAATTTTACGGGCGGCGCCAAAAAATTGTTTTGGTTTTTGCATGGCGTTGGCTTCTACACCACCAGATAGTACTTTACCACTTGCTGGTGAAACAGTGTTGTGCGCTCTTGCCAAACGTGTAATACTATCTAATAAGATTACTACATCGTGGCCACATTCTACCAGGCGTTTTGCTTTTTGCAAAGCCATGGTGCTAACTTTCACATGTTTTTCAGCAGGCTCATCAAAGGTAGAAGCAATTACTTCTGCTTTCACGCTTCTCTCCATATCTGTTACTTCTTCAGGGCGCTCGTCTACCAAAACAATCATTAAATAACATTCAGGATGATTGGCGGCAATCGCATTGGCAATTTCTTTGAGCAGCATTGTTTTACCAGTCTTTGGCTGCGAAACAATTAAACCACGCTGGCCTTTTCCTATTGGTGTAAACAAATCAATAATTCTTGTAGAAAGATTATTAGGTGTTAAAAATAAATTCAGTTTCTGAAAAGGGAAAAGCGGAGTCAGATAATCAAACGGAACGCGGTCGCGTACTTCATCAGGGCCTCTTCCGTTAATTGTTTCTACTTTTAAAAGAGCAAAATATTTTTCTCCTTCTTTTGGAGGACGAACGGAACCATAAACGGTATCGCCGGTTTTTAATCCAAATAATTTTATTTGAGAAGGCGAAACATATACATCATCCGGCGAGGACAAGTAATTATAATCACTGCTTCTAAGAAAACCATATCCGTCAGGCATCATTTCCAATACACCTTCTGCAAGTATAATTCCATCAAATTCTATATTAAACGCCGGTTCTTTTTTCTGAAAATTTTTATTGTGGTGCTGATGGCCGTTAGAAGGAGTTTCAGGCATTAATTCCTCTTCTTCTTCATCCTCGTTTTTTAATAATTCAAGTAAAGCCGGAGCAATAGTTTTTGGGTCGGCAAGATGTTCAACGTTATCATCTTCGTCATCCTGGTATTGGTCAAAATCTAATTCAGGCTTTGCTACAACTTCTTCTTTTTGTTTTTTTACCAGTTTCTTTTTCTCTTCTACTTTTTTTACTTTAGGTTCTTTCTCCTCAGTTGAAGGGCTTTCTTCTACCTGCTGTTTTTTGGCAGCTGGCTTTACAATCCGCTTCCTTTTAGGTTTTTCGGAAGTAATTTCCTGTTTGTCATTTGGGGCCATTGATGATTGTTTATCGAGAATTTTGTAAATTAATTCCTGTTTTTGTAAATTATTTGTTTCAGTTATATTCTGTTGCTCAGCTATATCGAGCAATTCCGGAACGAGCATATCGTTCAATTGTAAAATGTCATACATAAAAAGACGTATAGATTAATAGTCAAAAACGCTAATTGAAGTTGTAAAATCTAATTTTGATATTTATAATGGAATGGATTCTTTTAATACTGATGTAATCGTAGTAAAGGAAAATTAGTCAGCTTTATCTGATGCAATATTACATTAAAATAATAAAAAAATAAACTTTTTTCTTTTTTATGATGGAAAATAATCTCTGAAGTTTTTCTCTTTTAATAGTACTTATACAAGGATTAGGCCAGAAAATTTATTTGATACTTTATATTTGCGAATATAATAGAAAGAAATGTTCAATAAAAGAATTCGCATTAAAGATGCTTTAAAAGATGGATCAATTAACCACGAATTAACAGTGATGGGCTGGGTGCGCACATTCAGGAATAACCAGTTTATTGCGCTTAATGACGGCAGTACCAATTCTAACCTGCAACTCGTTTTAGAATTAGGAAAATTTGAAGAGGCTCTTTTGAAAAGAATTACAACAGGTGCTGCCATAAAGGTTTCAGGAACTTTGGTCCCTTCATTGGGCAAAGGACAGAAAGTAGAATTAAAAGCTGAAAATGTTGAAATACTGGGTGATAGCGATGCGGAAAAATTTCCACTTCAACCAAAAAAACACAGCCTTGAATTTTTAAGGGAAATTGCGCATCTGCGTTTTCGTACCAATACATTTGGAGCAATTTTTAGGGTAAGGCATTCGTTGGCTTTTGCAGTTCATGAATTTTTCAACAAAAAAGGATTTGTGTATTTGCATTCCCCAATCATCACTGCTTCTGACGCAGAAGGCGCAGGCGAAACTTTTCATGTAACAGCTTTTGATCTCGAAAAGCCATCAAAGAATGAAGATGGAACCATTAATTATAAAGAAGATTTTTTTGGAAAAGCAACCAATCTTACTGTAAGCGGGCAATTGGAGGCAGAACTGGCAGCAATGGCTTTGGGCGATGTCTATACTTTTGGCCCAACATTCCGTGCAGAAAATTCCAATACTGCAAGGCACCTTGCTGAGTTTTGGATGATAGAGCCCGAAATGGCATTTTCGGATCTGGAAGATGATATGAACCTTGCGGAAGAATTTATTAAGTACATTATAAAATTTGCTTTGGATAATAATCGCGAAGACCTGGATTTTTTGGCAAACCGGTTAGTAGAAGAAGAAAAACAAAAACCACAGCATGAGCGCAGTGAAATGGGATTGATTGAGAAATTGGAATTTGTAATCAATAATGATTTTGAAAGGTTGACCTATACCGAAGCAATAGAAATTTTAAAAGAATCTACGCCGAACAAGAAAAAGAAGTTTCAATATGTAATTGATAAATGGGGAATTGATTTGCAAAGCGAACACGAGCGATATTTGGTAGAAAAGCATTTTAAAAAACCGGTAATACTTATTAATTACCCTAAAGAAATAAAAGCCTTTTACATGCGGCAGAATGACGATGGAAAAACGGTGGCGGCGATGGATATTTTGGCGCCGGGAATTGGTGAAATTGTCGGTGGCTCGCAGCGTGAAGAAAGATTGAATGTGCTTGAAGAAAGAATGAAAGAAATGAATATTCCTGTTGAAGAAATGAATTGGTATTTAGATACGCGGCGATTTGGAACTGCGCCACACGCGGGTTTCGGGCTTGGCTTCGAGCGCATGATTCAATTTGTAACCGGCATGGCAAATATCAGAGATGTCATTCCTTTTCCGAGATATCCAAAGAATGCGGAGTTTTAGGTATAAGTACCAAACTCGGGAAGATATTGGTTAATGAGGGAATAACTTTTTGTAAAAGCTTGTAAGGAAGGAAAGGAAGGAAAGAATAAAAAATAATATTCAAAAAGAAATTCGGGTATTTTTTATTAAAGCTGGTATTTTTCCTTCATAAACCCGCACGTATATTCAATTGTGTTTTTGATTTTAGTAAAATGAAATTGAGGCAAAACTTTTAAAATTTTACTATTATCAAAATATACTTTTGCCTGGGCGGTTCTCGCAGTTTCTTTTGTTAGAAGATGTTTTTTCCCGGTAAATAAACTTTTTATTATTTCCATTCTCCAAACTACTTCTGCTAAAAAAGGAGTGGCTTTTTTTGAAGGGCCCTTTTTATTAAAACATTTTGCTATTGAAGAAAATATTTCTTTGTAAGATAAATTCTCACCATTTAATATAAAGCGGCTTGAAATAACTTCACTATTCATTAAAAGTATCATTGCGCGTGCTACATCCCTAACATCTACGAAACCTGATACGCCATTTGTGTACCAGGGAAATTCATTGTATGCATTTTTAAATATAGCTGATGATCCATTTTCCCAATTGTCTCCGCCTAATATTAATGAAGGGTTTACAATTACCGCTTTCAAGCCTTCACCGATTCCGCGCCATACTTCCATCTCGCCATAATATTTTGATTTGCCATAAATACTGTTGCTCGTTTCTTCTGTCCAATTCATTTTCTCAGTTACAATTTCATCATCCCTGATTCTGCCCAAAGCCGCTACAGAACTGACATGTACTAATTTTTCAACGCCCGCATTAATACAGGCATTTACCACATTTGCTGTGCCTTCAATATTTATTTTTAAAAGTTGATGCTTGTCTTTGGGATCATATGAAACCAAAGCCGCTGAATGGTAAACATGAGAAATTCCCTCCATTACTTCTTCAAGCCTGATAACATCCAGGATATCACATTGGATGATTTCTAAAGAAGGATGTGTGAAAGAAATGGGCGTGGAATTATAGATTGCTTTTACTTTTTCATCTGAATCCAGTAATTGTTTTAGCAATTCATTTCCTACAAGGCCAGCACTTCCCGTAACCAGAATTTTTTTTTGAACCATATTTTTTTCAGAGAAATTTTCCTGAACCATTTCGGGATTTTCTATAATTATTAAAGCAATGTAAATTATTTATTGTAACACTTATTGATAATTATAAAACCCTCTACCGGTTTTTTTACCCAATAAATTTTGTTTTACTTTTTCTATTTGAATTGTGGAAGGTGCGAAACGTGAAGCCTCATTAAATGAATGATACAAAGTTTCGGTAACGGCCAGGTTGATATCCATACCGATTAAATCCATCAATTTGAAAGGCCCCATTTTAAAACCGGTAGCTTCTAAAATTTCATCAACTTCTTCAAATGAAGCAATCCCATCCTCAACAATTTTTAAAGATTCGAGATAATAATGACGGGCGACGCGGTTCACAATAAAGCCGGGAGAATCCTCACACATTACCGGGTTTTTTTCCATTTCGTTACAAATATCAAAAACAGTTTTTGCGATTTCATCATTGGTTTGCTTTCCTTTTACCACTTCTACCAATTTCATGATATAAGCAGGATTAAAAAAATGCATTCCCACTACTCTTTGCGGAAAAATTATTTTTTCCTGGAGCAATGAAACCGAAAGCGAGGAAGTATTAGTAGCAAAAATTACTTCTTCGTTATTGTATTTTGCCAGCTCATTAAATAACGAAATTTTCGCTTCTTTTTTTTCAACAATCGCTTCAATTATTACAAATGCTGTACAATCTTTTATCTCTGGTGTAAAATTTATGCGGCCAAAAATTTCTTCTTTTTCTTTTGATGAGATTTTATTTTTATCAACCAGGTATTGCAGGTTTTTTTGAATGGAAGCTTTCGCATTTTTTAGAACCGCTGCATTTACATCAAAAAGGATCGTATCAAAACCACTCTGCGCTGCGACTTGCGCAATTCCGCTTCCCATTGTTCCTGCTCCGCAAACGGCGATGGTTATTGTCATAAAAAAAAATTTTCAGTAAACAAAGAAATATCCCAGATTCATGTTTTGTATTTTTATTTGAGAAGATAAAATCTTATCCAATTTGACTTGCTAAAAATTTTAATTCATCATCAGAGATGCCAGACTTTTCAGATTTATCATAAACAGTAGCTAGATAAACAGTGTTTTGAACCACTTTTACACAAGTTATTACACGGCCACCTCCAGATTTCCCTCTTCCTTTACTTGATATACTTAATCGGATTTTATAAAAATCTTTTCCTAATGGAATTCCTGTTATGGGACCTATTTCCAATTGGGATATAAGTTTAAAAATATCTGATTTTAAGGAAGGATATTTTTTAAATAAACGCTTAAACTCTTTTTCGAAATGAGGAATGGTTTTTACTTCAAAGCTCATTCAAAAATGATTTGGCATTTCTACTTTTGATTTTTCCTTCAGCCGCTAATTTCGCCTGCTGCATTCCTTTAGCAATAGAAATTATCATGTCTTTTTTAGACTCCTTTTTGATAGAAACAAAATCAAAATTCTTTAAAAGGTCAAGGAAAAAATGATACTTTCTTTCGTCAACTTCAATAGTAATTTCTTTCATAATTAAATTTAATAAAATATTTTATCTAAACCGCACTCTCGAATTGTTTTAAAAACCTCAAATCGTTTTCGCTGAAAATCCGTAAATCTTTTATCTGGTATTTGAGCATAGTAATTCTTTCAATTCCCATTCCAAAAGCAAAACCTGAATATTTATTAGAATCAATTCCGCAATTTTCCAGAACATTTGGATGCACCATTCCACATCCTAAAATTTCTACCCAACCCGTGTGTTTACAAACATTACATCCATCACCACCACAAATTAAACAGGAAATATCCATCTCTGCGCTCGGCTCAGTAAAAGGGAAATACGATGGGCGGAAACGAACTTTCATTTCATTGCCAAACATTTCCTGTACAAAGAAATATAGCGTTTGTTTTAAATCGGCAAACGAAACATTTTCTGCAATGTACAAGCCTTCTACCTGGTGAAAAAAACAATGCGCTCTGGCACTGATAGTTTCATTTCTATAAACTCTTCCGGGGCAAATAATCCGTATCGGCAATACTCCTTTTTCCATTTCACGCACCTGCACGCTGCTGGTGTGTGTTCGAAGCATCCATGCCGGATTTTGAGAAACATAAAATGTATCCTGCATATCCCGCGCAGGATGATTTTCGGGTAAATTAAGCGCTGTAAAATTATGCCAATCATCTTCAATTTCGGGGCCTTCGGCAACAGCAAAACCAAGCCGTTGAAAAATGGAAACTATTTTATTCCTTACAATACTAATCGGGTGGCGGCTACCAACCAGCAAGGAATCTCCCGGCAAAGTCAGGTCTATTATATTTTCGGTTGCCTGTTGCCGGTTGCCGGATGCCTTCTTTAATTCCTCATGTTTATTTTCTGCAAACAATTTTAAATCATTGAGCACTATGCCCATTTCTTTTTTATTCTCAGGAGGCACATTTCTCATTTCACTCATCAAAGCCTTCACAGAGCCATTCGAGCCAATAAATTGTATGCGAAATATTTCCGCGGGATTTTTATCTGTAGAAGAAAAATTACTGATCTCTTCTTTTAAATTATTTATTTGTGTAAGCAGATTTTCCATAGGTGCAAAAATAAGTGAAACGGTAATTACTATTAACGTGAGTTCGAGATAAGCGAGACAAAATTACAGGGAAAGTTGTAAAGATTTAGAATTATCAGTTTCAAAATGGCTGGCTAAGGAAGGTTTTTTAGGCAGGAAGTGATAAGCACCAATTGCTGAAAAAACGTTGATAATAAATCCATGAATGCTCCTATGCCTTGAGTGTTCCAGTTGGCATATATTTTTCAGGCTATCCATCACACATTCGATTACACTTCTTTTGCGTAGCATAATTT